>Ga0315339_1000105_pt1 | contig 137050 bp, 140 predicted proteins | sample ASW17metaG_FD_204514 | JGI IMG/M metagenome (GOLD analysis project Ga0315339, IMG submission 204514) | Ammonia-oxidizing marine archaeal communities from Pacific Ocean, United States - ASW #17 | ecosystem: Environmental > Aquatic > Marine > Oceanic | place: USA: California | collected 2016-12-05
ATGGTGGAGGGACAGGGATTCGAACCCTGGAAGGGTATTAGCCCTTGCTGGTTTTCAAGACCAGTGCATTCAACCGCTCTGCCATCCCTCCGGAAGATTGGTATGATACAGTTTTTATCAATAAAGTAAATAAATTTATATAAAAAAACTGCTATTTTTTGCGTATAATTTGCCCTTTTTAGAATTTAGTAAAGGTAGTCGTTATGGCAAAGGTATGTCAAGTAACTGGTAAGCGACCTATAAGCGGTAATAACGTTTCGCACGCCAATAATAGAACGCGTCGTCGCTTTTATCCAAATCTTCATACGCACCGTTTTTGGGTGGAGAATGAAAATCGTTTTGTTAAGTTGAAGCTATCTGCAAGAGGTCTTCGGGTTATTGATAAAAAGGGTATTGATGTAGTGTTAGCAGAAATCCGTGGTCGTGGCGAAAAGGTATAGGGAGTAACTTATGAGAGAGAAAATTAAACTAGTATCTTCGGCTGAAACAGGTCATTACTACACAACTACAAAGAACAAGCGTATTCACCCTGAGAAAGTTGAAGTCAAAAAATTTGATCCCGTGGTAAGAAAACACGTGATGTATAAAGAAGCTAAGATTAAATAATTCTTTAAAAATATTATTAAAAAAGCCGCTCTAAAGCGGCTTTTTTATAACCTAAACTAAGTTAGCTTTGGAGAATAGTTTCAAGTGGGACATTTGCAGCTGACGTTTGGTAATCTGCAATCTGATCAAAGTTCAGATATTGATATATTTCACCAGACATTGGCTCTATATCTTTCATTAAGGCAAGATACTCATCTGGACTAGGTATGTAACCAAGTTTTGCAGATATAGCAGCAACTTCAGCAGAAGCCAAGAAGACGTTAGCGTTATCACCAAGACGGTTTGGAAAATTTCTTGTTGAGGTTGAAACGACCGATGCGCCTTCTTCTACTCTTGCCTGATTACCCATACAAAGAGAGCAGCCTGGAACTTCAGTTCGATCTGTTAACCTTTCAAAAGTCTCATAAATACCTTCTGCTCGTAGCTGTTTTTCATCCATACGTGTTGGTGGTACCACCCATAAAACAGTGTTTAGTTCAGTTTTATCTTTTAAGAGTTGCGCTGCGGCTCTAAAGTGACCAATATTTGTCATGCATGACCCAATAAACACCTCATCGATAGCTGTTTTTGCAACTGAAGAAAGAAGTCTGACATCATCTGGATCATTTGGACAAGCCAGAATTGGTTCTTTTATTTTATCTAGATTTATTTCAATAACTTCAGCATATTCACAATCCTTATCGGCATTAAGAAGTGTAGGCTTATCAAGCCATTTTTGCATATCTTGAATTCTTTTAGCAATCGTTTTTTTGTCATCATAGCCAGCATCAATCATAGAACTAAGAAGGGTAATATTTGATTTTAAATATTCTTGAATGGGCTCTTTATTGAGATGAACGGTACATCCATTTGCTGACCTTTCTGCAGTTGCATCTGCAAGCTCAAATGCTTGTTCAACTTTAAGGTCTGCTAAGCCTTCAATCTCTAAAACTCTTCCTGAAAAGACATTCTTTTTGTTAGATTTGTCTACAGTCAGAAGGCCTTTTTGAATGGCGACATAAGGTATGGCGTTTACAAGATCTCTTAGGGTAATACCCGGCTGCATATTCCCTTTAAATCGAACTAAAACTGATTCAGGCATATCTAATGGCAAGACGCCAATAGAGGCTCCAAAAGCAACTAGCCCTGATCCTGCTGGAAAACTAATCCCAATTGGAAAGCGGGTGTGGGAATCACCACCTGTGCCTACAGAATCAGGCAAAAGCATACGGTTAAGCCAAGAATGGATAATACCATCACCTGGTTTAAGTGAAACACCACCACGAGAATGCATGAAGTCAGGAAGGGTATGCTGTAATTCTAGGTCAATGGGTTTAGGGTAGGCTGCTGTATGGCAAAAACTTTGCATTACAAGGTCTGCAGAAAAACCTAGACATGCGAGTTCTTTTAATTCGTCACGAGTCATCGCTCCTGTTGTGTCCTGGGAGCCAACAGTACTCATTCTAGGTTCACAATAAGTTCCAGGTCTAACGCCTTTAACGCCGCAGGCCTTACCAACAATTTTTTGAGCTAGAGTAAAACCAGCTGAGCTATTCTTTGGGTCAACAGGTCGAAGAAAAATGTCACTAACGCTTAGGCCAAGTTCAGATCTTGTCTTGTCAGTAAGGCCTCTACCAATAATAAGTGGAATTCTTCCACCAGCACGAACTTCATCAGGCATAGTGCTTGGTGCCAACTCAAAAGTTGATACTGTATTACCTGAAGAATCTGTGATGATTCCTTCATAAGGATGAATTGTTATTTCATCCCCCATTTGAAGCTTTGATACATCACACTGTATTGGAAGTGCACCAGAGTCCTCAGCTGTGTTAAAAAATATTGGTGCAATTTTCCCGCCAAGCACTATACCGCCACTGTTTTTATTAGGAATGTAGTCGATTGGCTCTCCCATATGCCATAAAACCGAGTTGATTGCAGATTTACGAGAAGATCCAGTGCCAACTACATCACCCACATAAGCTAAAGGAAGGCCCTTTTCTTTAAGTTTTTCAATTGTTTCAAGGGGTTTATCCATTTTTTTGATAAGCATTGCCTTTGCATGAAGCGGTATATCTGGGCGAGACCAAGCCTCAGTAGCAGGAGAGAGATCATCCGTGTTAGTTTCGCCATCTACCCGAAAAACGATTGCTTTAATATTTTCAGATAGTGGATCTTTTGATGTAAACCAATCCCCTTCAGCCCAAGAATCTACTATTTTTTTAGCGTAAGTGTTGTGGGTTGATTTTTCGAGAATACTTTGATGTGCTTCATAGATAAGTATGGTGTGAGAAAGGGCTTCACAAGCCGCTTCAGCAGTCTCATCAATATCAAGTAATTCAATTAGAGATGTGATACTGTATCCACCAAGCATTGTACCTAGTAAAAAAGTTGCATGCTGTTGAGAGATAGCCTTACAAGCCTGGTCACCTTTAGCAACGCTGTTTAAAAAACCAGCTTTTACATAAGCAGCTTCATCTACTCCGGGAGGCACTCTATGAGTTAAAAGATCGAGAAAAAAATCATCATCCGAACCAATAATAAGCTGATCTACTACTGACTTAGTTTGTTTAGCATTTAATGCTAGTGGAGGTAGGCTTTCTACTTTTCTTTCATCGCAGTGTTTTAAGTAAGTTTCTTTCATAGTAATACTGAGTATAAGGTGATTCAATAAAAGAGTATAATTTTATCCTTTTTAAGGCCTTGGCTTAAATTTATTGAGGTAACAGTTCATAATATGACATTTGATAACCTTACATCTATTTCACCCATCGATGGTCGTTACAGCGCTAAGACAGGCCCACTTAAAGCAATTTTTAGTGAGTATGGTTTAATTAAGTATCGACTTTTGGTCGAGGTTCGTTGGCTAGAGGCAATGTCAAAGAATTCTCTAATCTCAGAAGTTCCTGAATTCAGTTTAAAATCTAAAAACGTTTTAGCAAATATTGTTGATAATTTCTCCTTAGAGGATGCTAAGGTAATAAAAGAAATTGAAAAGACAACCAATCATGACGTAAAGGCAGTTGAATACTATCTAAAAGAAAAAGTTTCATCTACCGCTGAACTTCAAAATGTAAATGAGTTTATTCATTTTGCATGTACTTCAGAAGACATTAATAATCTATCTCATGCACTAATGCTTAAGGATGGAAGGCAAGTTCTACTTAATGAGATGAGAAAAACTTTGAATCTAATTACAGATTTAGCTAAAGATAATGCAGATGTTGCAATGCTTTCTAGAACGCATGGTCAAACAGCTTCACCAACAACTCTTGGAAAGGAAATGGCTAATTTTTCTTACCGATTGATGAGACAGATTGAACAGCTTGAAGAGGTCAAAATAATGGGCAAGTTTAATGGTGCAGTAGGTAATTTTAATGCCCATATAAGTGCTTACCCTAATCTTGATTGGCCTAATATTTCGAAGAACTTTATCGAAAGTCTCGGAATAAATTATGCCCCCTATAGTTCACAAATAGAGACGCATGATTATATTGCAGAGTATTTTCATGCACTAAATCGTTTTAATACAATTCTGATTGATTTCTGTCGTGACGTATGGGGTTATATTTCGTTAGGTTATTTCACACAAAAAACTATTGAGGGCGAGGTTGGATCATCAACTATGCCTCACAAGGTTAATCCAATTGACTTTGAAAATGCAGAAGGAAATCTAGGTTTAGCTATTGCAATAGGTGAACACTTCGCAACAAAACTTCCTATATCTAGGTGGCAGAGGGATTTAACAGATTCAACCGTATTAAGAAATCTAGGGGTTAACTGTGCACACTGCCTAATTTCATATACCTCTATAAATAAAGGGATTTTGAAACTAGAAGTTAATCAAGATAAGTTAATTGATGATTTGAATGAGGCATGGGAAGTTCTTGCTGAACCAATTCAAACTGTTATGCGTCGATATGGAGTCAAAAACCCTTATGAAAAACTCAAGTCTCTTACTCGTGGTAAGAAAATTGATGCCAAAATATTGGTAGACTTTATAGGCTCTTTAGATATACCTGAAGATGCGAAAGAAGAGCTTCGTAAACTAACCCCTATGAACTATATCGGTGATGCGATTAAATTAGCACGCGACATTTAAAACTGATATAATTTCCCGCCTTAATATTTAAACAATCTAAAAGGAGCAAAAAACCCATGGTTAAGATTAGACTAGCCCGAGGTGGAGCCAAGAAAAAACCTTTTTATTCGATTGTAGCAACAGACTCTAGAAAGAGAAGAGATAGTGGTTACATCGAGCGTATTGGATACTTTAATCCTGTCGCTCGCGGACAAGAAGTCAGGCTTCAACTAGAAGAAGACAGACTGTCATATTGGATTTCACAAGGCGCACAGATTTCAGACCGCGTTAAGCAACTTGTAAAAGAGTATAGAGATCCTTCAATTCGCGAAAAACAATTAGCTATGCAAGCTGAGAAAGCAGCAGATAAAGCTAAAAAAATTGCAGCAGATCTAAAAGCTAAAGTAGATTTAGAGGCTAAAGAAGCGGCTAAAGTTGTTGCCGAAGCTCCTGCAGAAGAAGCTCCAGCAGAAGAAGCTCCAGCAGAAGAAGCTCCTGCAGAAGAAGCTCCAGCAGAAGAAGCTCCAGCAGAAGAAGCTCCAGCTGAAGAAGTTGTTGCCGAAGCTCCAGCTGAAGAAGTTGTTGCCGAAGCTCCAGCTGAAGAAGTTGTTGCCGAAGCTCCAGCTGAAGAAGTTGTTGCCGAAGCTCCAGCTGAAGAAGTTGTTGCCGAAGCTCCAGCTGAAGAAGTTGTTGCCGAAGCTCCAGCAGAAGAAGCTCCTGCAGAAGAAGCTCCAGCTGAAGAAGTTGTTGCCGAAGCTCCTGCAGAAGAAGCTCCAGCTGAAGAAAAACCAGCGGAAGAGTCGGAAGCTAAATAATTTGGTGGTACCAACACCTCAGACAGACGAGAAAAAGCTATTAGTCGGAAAGATTAATGGCTTTTTTGGTGTACAGGGGTGGGTTAAAATATTTTCATATACCGAGCCAAGGAAAAATATCCTTAATTACCAACCCTGGTACTCTATTAATGATGGTGTTTATGAAAAGATTGAAATTACCAATGGTCGGGAACAATCTAAAACTATCGTTGCACATATCAAGGGTGTTGATAATCGTGACCAATCTCTAAAACTTATTGGAAAAGATCTATATATTGACAAAGAACAACTACCTAAGCTTGCTGATGGCAAGCATTATTGGTATGAGCTAGTTGGTTTTAGTGTAATTAATCAAAATAAAATTGAGTTAGGTATTGTCGATTATTTAGTCGATACAGGATCAAACAATGTATTAGTAACTAAAGGAAAAAAGGAGTACTGGATTCCCTATGTTGAGCCATTTCTAGTATCTATTGATCAAGAAAGTAAAAAAATAATAGTGGACTGGGATGAGGATTTTTAAAGGCTGATTACTCAATAATCGAGCTATCAACACCAGAATTTATTTACCTTATAGATTATTTTGAATTTATTTCAGCTAATAGACTGTTATGGGTAATTAGCTCGTATATTATAATAGAACAGCTAGGCTATCCTCTCAAGTAGAAGCAGTCTAGATATAAAATTTAAGGACACTAAATTTCAATAACACTATTTCATGAGCTGGATAACAAAACTATTTCCTTTTTTGTTATGGATTAAGGATTTAAGTAAACCAAAGACAATTAAAGCCGACATCATTGCAGGGGTTACTGTTGGTTTTGTCATTGTTCCACAGTCAATGGCATACGCTCAGTTAGCAGGACTAGGGCCTCAGTATGGCCTTTATGCAGCCTTTTTACCAGTTTTGATTGGTGCTCTTATGGGCTCATCTAGACAGTTATCTACAGGCCCTGTAGCTGTTGTATCTTTATTAACAGCTGCCGCTCTTGGAGAGATTGTTACTGATCCATCAAGCTATGCAGTTTACGCTGCACTACTTGCGCTTATAGTTGGCTTGTTTCAGTTTTTTTTAGGAATCCTTAGATTGGGTTTTGTGATTAACTTTTTATCTCACCCTGTTGTGACTGGTTTTACCAATGCTGCGGCAATTATTATTGGTGCTTCTCAACTCCCTAAGGTTTTTGGTATTAGGGTTATCAATTCTAATGATACTGAATGGGTTAGTTGGTGTCAGCCACTGTCTTTCATTGAGAGAATGGAGAATGTTGATAGTAGTGGACTTCATACTATTTGTAATGCAGACCAAAGCTATGAGACTATCGCGAGACTTCTAGAAGCAGCATTATTCTATACTCATCTACCTACATTAGCGATGGCGCTAATGGGAGTATTAGGTATTGTAGTTTTACAGCGATTTTTCCCAAGAATGCCAGCTATATTAACAGTCGCAGTAATTTCGACAGCCGCCTCTTTTTTGATTGATTATGAGTCAATGGGCGGTGCTATCGTTAATTCAATAGATATTGATGGCTTGTTTAGTTTTAAGATACCTAGTTTCGATTTTAATGCAATGGGCACATTATTTATTTATGCAATTACAATCTCTTTAATTGGATTTATGGAGGCTATTTCAGTTGCAAAGTCTATGGCTGCAACTACGAAGCAGCGATTAGATGTTAATCAAGAGCTTATTGGTCAGGGCTTATCAAATATTGCTTCAAGCTTCTTTCAAGGTTACGCGGTCTCAGGTTCATTTTCACGCTCTGCTGTTAACTTAACAGCAGGGGCAGTAACTGGTTTTTCCTCTGTTGTGACTGCAATTATTGTGGGCTTAACTATTCTATGGCTAACCCCTTTGCTTTACCATCTTCCTCAGGCTACCTTAGCTGCCATTATCTTAATGTCAGTTGTAAATTTGGTTCATTTTTCACCGCTAAGGCATGCATGGAAAGTGGAGAAACATGATGGATGGGTTGGACTTCTGACTTTTATAATGACGCTAATCTTTGCGCCCCACCTAGAAAATGGCATAGCATTTGGCATTATTATGTCACTTGGTTTGTTTCTATATAGAACTATGGAGCCGAACTTTACAGAATTATCGGTTCAAAAAGGGTCGATTATTGCATCTAGGTTTGTAGACGATACAGCCGAGGTCAGCAATGCGGTGAAGATAGCTAAGTGGAGTGGCTCTCTTTATTTTGCAAATGCAGCTTATTTTGAAACGAAATTACTCGAATTAATCTCGAATAATGAGGAGCTGAAATACATTGTCGTTGATGTTGCAACTATCGTCCAGGTTGATGCTAGTGGTGAACAAGTCTTGAGAAATCTAGTTGAGTCATGTTCTGATTCTGGAGTAGAGATTTTATTTGCAAGAACTGATAGGTTAGAGGCAGAATTATATCGCTCAGGATTTAAAAAGCGATTCGGTGAAAATCGTTTTTTTGACCTAAGAGCTGATGCATTAAAATATGTTTGGCAACAGCTTGAAGCTAATGAGCAGGAACAAGAGCTAGATGAAGAGCAAGATCATATTTTAGATATAGATGATGGACTCAATACAGCTTAATTAGTTTAGAAGTTTTGGTAGTAAGCTTTAATAAAGTAAAGCCCTTGAGGCTCTGCAGTGGGACCAGCCTCTCGTCGGTCTTTACTTTCCAGTACTGACAACATCCATTCAGCATCTTTTTCTCCTCTCCCAATCTTAAGTAGTGTGCCTACAATATTTCGTACCATGTGATGAAGGAAGGCGTTAGCTTTGATTTTGATAATAAGATTATCGTCAGATTCTATAATATCTAAATAGTCAACGGTTTTGACTGGTGATTTTGCTTGACACAACCTGCCTCTGAAGCATGAAAAGTCATGTTCTCCAATTAAAAAATTGGTAGCTTTTCTCATCTCGTCTATATTGAGTGACCTTGGCTCCCATAAATAATAGTTAGCATTTAGCGAGGATCTTACTGGGTTATTATGAATTTTGTACTCATAAGATCTTGCATAGGCATTAAACCTTGCATGAAAGTCATCATTTACTTCTTTTGCCCATGTAAAGTTGACATCGCTAGGTAGGTTTACATTTCCCCCAAATAACCAAGCTTCATCACTCCTATTTGAGTCAGTTTCAAAATGTATTACTTGTTCTTTTGCGTGAACACCAGAATCTGTTCTTCCGCAACAAAACACACGAACAGAGTGGTTTGCTACTAAAGATAAAGCAGATTCAACAACCTCTTGAACTGTCCTTAGCCCAGATTTCTGTATCTGCCAGCCATTAAAATTGGTTCCTAAATATTCAACACCAAGGGCAATTTTCATAAGCAACTATATTATTTTTATTATTGTAAAATTGATAGTAATATTTTAACAAAGTATAAGGCCTTTCTAATTGAGACTATCGATTTGATTATGCAGATTTTATGAACAATAACACTAAGCCAACTGGTATCAAAAAACTTTGGTCTGCATTAATATATTCTGCCCAAGGTTTAAAAGCTTGCTATAAGTCTGAATATGCTTTCAGGCTTGAGGTTTGGCTGGCACTAGTTTTAGTGCCTCTAGGTTTTTGGCTTGGTGAATCAGATATTGAAAGGGTGTTACTTATAGCGCCTATATTTTTAGTATTGATTGTTGAAATGCTAAACTCAGCAATTGAAGCGTTAGTAGATCGAGTTAGCCTTGAGAAGCATGAACTTTCAGGTTTTGCAAAAGATGTTGCTTCGGCAGCTGTTCTACTATCTTTAGTGATCTTTCTTATTATATGGGCTATTATTCTCCTCTAATAAAGCTTCTTCCAGATGACTTAGAGTGTCACTTTTTTGACACTATTAGTAGTACTAATCTTTTTCTAAAGAATAGTCCTACTTCAAAAAAAAATCAGTTATGTGTTGCTCGAGAGCAAACACAGGGAAAGGGTCAACATGGAAGGCAATGGCTTTCTCAGAAGGATGGCAGTATTCTTTTTTCTATTCGTAAAATTTTTGCACAAGAGACTAACCTAAATGGCTTCAGTTTAGTTGTTGGTTTGGCAATAATAAAGGTTTTAGAAGAAGAATGTTTAGTCGAAGGATTTAAAATTAAGTGGCCAAACGACATTTATTTTAAGAGTAAAAAAATTGCTGGAATTTTATTAGAAAATCAAATTCAATTAGACAATCAATTTGTCGTAATTGGAGTCGGTGTAAACTATAATTTAAATCAAAATTTTGTTTGCAAAATACCCTGGACTGACCTATCTAATTTGGCAAAAAAATTTCCAGATATACACTCCTTGACTGCTAAGTTAATTGATAGTATTTTAATTACCTCAGAGAACTTTAAAATGAATGGCTTGTTGAGCTTGCTGGATCAATGGGACAGATATGATATGCTCAAAGGAAGCAATGTAAGACTTATAGAATCAGGAAAACCTATTGAAGGCAAAGTGACTGGTATCAGCCAACAAGGAGCACTCCAGGTATTAACACAAAACGGCGTTAAAGAGCTCTACAGCTCCAAGTATCTAGAGTTCATTTAGGGTAAGATAGTTTCACCATATTAAAGATCAAATCGAATGTCAAACCAAATATTAGAAGTTAAAAATATTTACAAGAAATATGCAAGGCGTGAAGTTGTAAATGACGTCTCATTTTCAGTTAAAGGCGGTGAAATTGTAGGTTTGTTGGGCCCGAATGGAGCTGGCAAAACAACCTGCTTTTATATTACATGCGGTCTAGTTAGATCTAATAAGGGAGAGGTGATTCTTAACAATAAAAGTATAGGGCATATGCCTATGCATAAGCGAGCTAATCTGGGTCTTGGATATCTTCCTCAAGAACCATCAATTTTTCGAAAATTGAGCGTTGAAGATAACATTATGGCGGTGCTAGAGATGAACAAGTTAATTCCTGTAAAGTTAAGAAAAGATCGACTTGAAGAGCTTTTATCAGAGTTTAAGGTTGAACATGTTCGTCACATCAAAGGTATTACATTGTCTGGTGGCGAGAGAAGAAGAGTAGAGATCGCTAGATCGCTAGCAATGGATCCAAAGTTTATTTTACTAGATGAGCCCTTTGCAGGAATTGACCCTATATCAGTTGGCGATCTTCAAGAAATCATCTACCAGTTAAGAGATAAAGGTATTGGAATTTTAATTACAGATCATAATTATCGTGAAATGCTTGATACTTGTAATCGTTCTTATGTTTTACATAATGGCAAGATAATTGCACAAGGTAGCAAGGAGACTATTTTGGCAAATGAAGAAGTCAAAAAAGTTTATTTAGGTGAAACATTAGGTGGTTAATCAAAGACTTCTTACATTAGGTATTGAATCTTCTTGCGACGAAACAGGTATAGGCATCTATAGTAGTGAAGATGGTCTTGTAGTTCATAAACTTTTTTCACAAATTGAATTGCATGCTGAATATGGCGGTGTAGTTCCTGAACTAGCTTCTAGAGATCATATCCAAAGAGCCTTGCCATTGATTAAAGAGGCGCTAGTTGATAGCAATATTAGATTAGAAGATTTAACTGGTATTGCTTATACCGCAGGTCCTGGCTTATCAGGTGCATTACTGGTTGGTGGTTCAATTGCTCAAAGTCTGGCATGGGGACTAGGCATTCCTGCATTAGGAGTTCATCATATGGAGGGGCACCTCTTGGCACCTCTTCTGCAGTCAGATCAACCTCAATTTCCGTTCATAGCTCTTCTTGTTTCTGGTGGGCACACCTTACTTGTAGAGGTTACTAGAATAGGTGAATATAAGATACTAGGTCAATCCCTAGATGATGCAGTGGGTGAAGCCTTCGATAAAACAGCAAAAATTCTTGGATTGGGCTATCCAGGTGGCCCTGCTTTAGCAAAATTAGCAAATAAAGGCCTTGAAGGGCGATTTAATTTTCCAAGGCCAATGACTGATAGGCCAGGTCTTGATTTTAGTTTTAGTGGACTAAAAACATTTGCACGAAATATCTATATTAATTTTCCAAAAGAAAAAGCAAATATTGCAAAAGCTTTTGAAGTTGCTGCTACTGAAACATTGACCATTAAATGCAGGCGTGCTCTTGAACAGACTGGTTTAAAAACTTTAGTTGTAGCTGGAGGGGTTAGTGCTAATATATCACTCAGATCGACTTTAAATGCTATGGCAAAAAAACTTGATGTGGATGTTTTTTATCCAGCACATGAGTTTTGTACTGATAATGGCGCTATGATTGCACTTGCAGGCCACTTTCGTTTTCTTTCAGGGCAAAGAAATGATCACTATGAAATTTTGATTAAGCCCCGCTGGAGTCTTGAAGAGCTTCAATCAGTATAACTTTTTTAACTATTTCAATTTAATACTTATGCTACTTTCATTAGAAGTGAAAGTAGCCTTAAAGATCACTTAAATGCCTATAATATTAAGCTTAACTCAGTTAATCTACTTTAATTATCAAATTTGATGCTTATAATTCCTGCAATTGATTTAAAAGATGGACAATGTGTTCGCCTCAGACAAGGAGTAATGGAGGATACAACAGTTTTTTCTGATGACCCCCTTGAAATGGCTACTAAATGGGTTGGTGAAGGTGCAAGAAGGCTACATTTAGTTGACCTAAATGGCGCATTTGAAGGTAAGCCAGTTAATGCTGAGTGCGTTAACGAGATAACCAAAACTTTCCCAAATCTGCCAATTCAGATTGGCGGAGGAATTCGTGACATTAAGATTGCTAATACATATATTGAGGCAGGTGTAAGTTATCTTATTATTGGCACTATGGCTGTAACACATCCTGAATTTATTTCAGAGTTATGTAGAGAGTTTCCAGGCAGAATTATTGTCGGCTTAGATGCCAATAATGGACTTGTAGCTACAGATGGATGGGCAAAGCAAACAGATATCAATGTAGTCGAATTGTCAAAAAAATATGAACAGGATGGCGTTAGTTCAATTGTATATACAGATATTGCAAGAGATGGAATGATGCAGGGTGTTAATGTTAAGGCGACCGCAGACCTTGCTAAAGAAACCACAATTTCAATAATAGCATCTGGAGGCATAACAAATCTTGATGATATTGCTGCACTTCTAAAAAATGCCCATCACGGTATAATTGGAGCTATAACTGGTAGAGCTATTTATGAGGGCATGCTTGATTTTAATGATGCACAAACAATGAGTGATATTTATGATCGTTGAAGTAGCTTATGCACTTCCTGATAAGCAAAGCTTAGTCAGTTTAGAGGTTGAAAAAGGTGCTACTCTTAAAGACGCTATCGAAGCCTCTGGAATTCTTGATTCTTTTGAGCAGATTGACCTTACCAAGGATAAGGTTGGGATTTTTTCTAAATTTGCAACCCTTGATACTGTGCTTCGTGAAAAGGACCGAGTTGAAATATATCGACCTCTAATTGCTGACCCAAAAAAGGTTCGTAAAGAGCGTGCTGCAGAGGGAAAAGCAATGCGAAGTAATAAAAAGCCAAAAATTAATGTAAAATTAGGAGCTCATAATACAAAGTTAAATTAAATGAGCGAAGAAAAACCTCCGAGTCCATCATTATTAAAAAAGTTATTCAATAAGTTTTTTCAACAAACTTTAAAACCCAGAGATCAATTAATGCAGGCCTTGGAAGAGGCAGAGGACAATTTAGTAATTGACCCTTATAGTAGATCTGTGATAGAAGGTGCAATGCAAGTCGAAAGCCTAAGGGTGCGAGATGTTATGGTGCCTAGATCTAAGATGACTATGATTAGCTCAGAAGCCTCTACAAGTGAATTATTGAAAGTCATGGTCAGCTCATACCATTCCCGTTTCCCTATCCATAATATTGAGCAGAACTCTATTTTAGGTATTGTATTAGCAAAAGATTTGCTTGCGCATTTTGCTGGAGATAATAAAGATGAGTTTAATTATAGAGAATATCTTAGAGTTACTCTATCTGTTCCTGAAAGCAAGCCATTAGGAGTATTGCTTAGAGAATTCCAGCAAAAAAAGTCTCATATGGCAATAGTACTTGATGAATATGGCGAGATAGCCGGCTTAGTTACTCTAGAAGATGTTATTGAACAAATTGTTGGAGAAATTGAAGATGAGCATGACAAGGAAGAGGACAACATTATCGATTATGGTGATGGTCGTTACTTACTTCAAGCTAACACAACTTTGAATGAGTTTAATGAATTCTTTGAAACTACTATAAAAAGTGAAGATTATGATACTGTTGCAGGATTAGTTATTGCAGGGTTTACCTATCTTCCTGAGCAAATGAGTGAAATTAATCTTCATGATTTTCACTTTAAAGTATTAAAAACTGATTCTCGAAGACTCCATCTGCTAGAAGTTAAGCGTATTAAAACCATTGTTGAAGCGCCCCTAGAGATAAGTAACTCTTAATAGTGCTATCTTTAGCAGCTAATGGCTAAGTATAATTCAGCATTATGAATACACTTGAACAAACAACACAGCTAGCAATTGAGTTAATTAAACAACAAAAAGTATCTAATTTTGAAATTTCAGTAGGTAAGAGTTCCGGTGTCTCTACTACAGTGCGACTATCTAATGTAGAAACACTGCAATACCACTTAGATACAAGTTTTAATGTTAGCGTTTATATTGGAAAAAATAAGGGTCAAGCGACCAGTGTTGATTTTAGTAAAGCAAGTTTAAAAAATGCTATTGAGTCAGCGTGCTTAATAGCAAAATATACTCAAGAAGATCCTTTTAATGGACTAGCACCAAGCGAAAGAATGGCTTGGGATACCCCTAATTTAGATCTTTACTACCCTTGGAATTTAGATGCCAAGCAGAGCATCAAGATTGCTAAGGAGTGTGAGCAAATTGCGCTCGAGCAGAGTGAAATTAATAATTCAGATGGCGCAGAATTGTCAAGTTTTGAGGGTGAAAGTGTCTACGCAAATTCAAATGGATTAATTGCAAACCTAAAAAGTTCTAGACATTCATTGTATTGCTCATTAATTGCGAAAAGAGGTGATGAAATGCAGACGGCATACGAATACAGCGTCGCAATTGATTCCAATGACCTAACTGCACCTTCAAAAATTGGTCTAGAGGCTGCAAGACTCGCACAAGAGAAACTTGGCTCTCGTCACCTAGGTCCACAAAAATGTCCAATTATTTTTACATCGAGACAGTCTTCTGGTATTTTTTCACAATTACTTGGGGCTCTTAGTGGTTCCAGACAATATAAAAAAACCTCCTTTTTATTGGAGTCATTAGGGAGTAAAGTATTGCCTGAGTCGATTAGTATTTATGAAGATCCACTCAAACTAAAAACACTTGGCTCGAGGGCTTTTGACCAAGATGGTGTATTGAAGAAAAAGCAGTTTTTTGTTGAAGAAGGTATAGTTTCAAGTTATTTAATGGGGCAATACTCTGCAAATCAGATGGGATTGGAGTCAACTGCTAACGCTGGTGGTGTTAGTAATTGCTGCGTTCACTCTAATTTTGATGGCGGGATTACGGAGCTTACTAAGAGCATGGATAGAGGTCTTATAGTGACTGACTTAATGGGCCATGGCGTTAACGCAACGACTGGCGACTATTCTCGAGGCGCTAGCGGTTTTTGGGTAGAAAACGGTGAAATAAAGTATCCAGTTTCAGGTATTACTATTGCTGGTAATTTAAAGGATATGTTGAACAATATTGTCTCTATTGCTAACGATGTAGACTTTAGGAGTAATCTAAAGGTTGGTTCAACTTTGATTAGTGAAATGACAATTTCTGGCGAAGGATAGTTGAAAGTGTTCGATGTCATTGTCATTGGTGGTGGCATAATCGGCCTTGCTTTTGCTTTAGAGTTATCACAGAAAAAAAACTGCTCGATTGCCATTATTGAGCCAAATACATGTAACCCTCCAATTAATGACTCGTTTCATTCACGAGTAAGTGCTATTACACCATCTTCCCATGAATACCTGGTCTCTCTTAATATTTGGAATAACATTAAAAGAAAAAAAGCATTTGTGGCTACAAAGGTATGGGATCAAAATTCGTATGGACATCTCAATTTTCATGCTGAGGATGAGGGTATGGATCAACTTGGTTTTATTATTGAAAATGATTTAATACAGTCTGCACTATTTGAAGCGATTGACTCCAGTAAGATAAAGATTATTAATGCCAAGCTAGATAGTTTATTAAAAACTGATATTGGCTATATGGTAACTCTAGATGATGAGAGTAATTTGTCATGCAATCTAGTTGTTGGAGCTGATGGTTCTCAATCAAAAGTTAGAAACTTAGTAGCTATTGAGGTTACTGAGTATGACTATGATCAAAAAGCTATTATTGCTAATATAGTTAGTGAAAAGCCACTTGAAAATACTACTTGGCAGCGCTTTTTATCAGACAGTATTATTGCTTTATTGCCACTCTCTGAAAATAAAGCGTCAATTGTATGGTCTTGCAGAAGTAATCTTGCAGACGAGTTGATGGAACTAGATATAGATGATTTTAATCAATCTTTGTCTGAAGTCGTTGAGTATCGTTTTGGTAAACTTATACTTGAAAGCAAAAGAAAAGTATTCCCACTAGTCGAAAGAAGTGCCAAGGACTATACTCTTCCTAACCTCGCTCTAATTGGAGATGCTGCTCACAACATCCATCCACTAGCAGGTCAGGGAGCTAATCTAGGCTTTTCAGATGCAAAAGAACTCAATAGTCAACTTTTAGAAAATGATGATAAACCCTTGGGCGACAACTTAGTCTTAAGGAAGTATGCAAGAGCCCGTCGATTAGATAATGAGCTAATGGCTAAAACTATGACAGGGTTAGACTGGATATATAAGGAAAATAATGAGCCACTTCGATGGCTTAGAGGTTTTGGTATGAATCTAATTGACGATTCCCCGATGATTAAGTCTTTTTTTCAAAAACAGGCTCTCGGTAAGTCTATTAAATGACTAAATAAATATTCTTTTTAAGGTTTTACTATGTCAAAAATCTTGTCGGCGTCACTATTCCATCTAGTGGAACGTCCCAAGGCTTTGAATCAAGATGATCGACCTCTTGGCAGTCAAATGCTAGGCCAAATAGTTTTGGAACTCTATAATTCATCCGTTTTGAATGAAAACTTAATGTTTTGTCATAAAAGCCACCACCCATTCCTAGGCGATTTTTATATTTATCAAATCCAACAAGTGGCATTAAAATAAGATCCATTTTATGAGCACCTAGTTGCGGAGTATAGATTGGCTCATCGATACCAAATCTATTTTTTTTAAAATGCTCTCCTATTTCAGCAAATTTGAGTTTTTCTCCAACCAGAATTGGAAGGTAAACAAAACAACCATTATTTTTTAAAAATTTTATAGTATCTTCTGTCTCAATTTCGCCATCATTTGGAATGAAAATTGCAATATGTTTCGCACTTCTAAAAAGGCCATTTTTTTGACACTGGTGAAGGATTTTTTCGCCTTCTTTTTTACGTGTTGGCTCATCAATAGATTTACGTAGTAACCTGAGTTTTTTTCGAAGTTCTTTCATTTATAGTTGTGTTGTTAGATATACTAATTTTAGCAGTGCAAAAATTCAACTAGGATTAATTTGATATTATTGGGATAGGGTCCGTTGTGCCGTGTTGACATGGTCCTGAACCATTTTGGCTCAAGGCGGAAGTTCGATGTTTACCGCAGGTTTCTCACTTCAAGGTGAGCTTACACAATAGCAACCAATCTCATCTCCTTTTCTATACATAATCGGCTCAGGTAAATAAATCAAAGCACGAACACAACAGATAAGTTTATTATCACCCTTCGATTTATCAAATGCAATATAGTTTCTTCTTTATATTTGAAAATATTCTTAATTGTCAGAAGATTATTCATATAAAATCTCCCATCTTATTATTTCATGAAGGTTTACTAAGTGACTGTATTAGCTGCAATTTTATTATTAATTATCATTATGGATCCTATAGGGAATGTGCCTGTATTTTTAAGCATTCTCAAAAATATACCGATTGAAAGACGAAGAAAAATAATTATCAGAGAGTTATTGATTGCTCTAGTAGTTCTTTTATTTTTTATGTTTATTGGTAGGTATATTCTTCAATTACTTCAGATAGAGCAGTCCTCATTAGGAATTGCTGGGGGCATAATATTATTTTTAATTGCTATTAAAATGATTTTTCCTGGCACAAAGCCTATGTTCACTCATGACGAAAAAACAGAGCCACTAGTTGTTCCTCTTGCTGTTCCAATGTTGGCCGGTCCATCGGCAATTGCAGCTGTAATTTTGTTTATGGCTCGTGAGCCCAGCAGATGGATTGAGTGGACTTTTGTTGTGTTTGTTGCCTTCTTAGTTACAGGCGTTATATTAGTCTCTTCAGAGACCCTAGGAAGAAAACTTGGTAATAGGGCATTAATCGCGATTGAACGATTAATGGGCATCATATTGGTGATGGTCTCGGTTGACTTTATATTAGATGGAATTAAACAAACATTTAATATTTAGTTTTATATATTTTGAACAACTTGTTCAAATTTGCTATGTTGCCTATCAAAGGCTATAATTGCCTCTTTTTTTTATAGATAGAAATGGCGAAGAGCATGGCTCCTATAGTAATGAAATTTGGCGGTACCAGTCTCAGAGATGAGGATTCTCGTGCGCACGCTTTAAAACATATTAAGGACTATTCTGATGCTGGAGAAAGAATTGTTGTAGTTGTTTCAGCTATGGGCCGAAAGGGAGAGCCATATGCAACTGATACACTTGTTGCGTTATTAAAAGATGTTGGCCACAATATAAATCCAAGGGAGCTAGATCTTGTTATGAGTGTTGGTGAGACTCTCAGTTCAGCTTTTTTTTCTCACCTTTTAAGCCATAATGGAATGCCCGCTGCTTCTTTTAATGGACGTCAATCTGGTATTTTGACTGATGATAATGCTGGAAATGCGGAAATACTGGAAATTAATCCATCTCGAATTGTTGAAGCACTTGATGAGGGAAAGATTGCTGTTGTTGCAGGCTTTCAAGGGGTAAATGAAAGGGGCGATATCCGTACACTTGGTCGAGGTGGTAGTGATACTTCGGCAGTAGCCTTGGCCTCTGCATTAGGTGCAGAAAAAGTCGAAATATTCTCTGATGTTGATGGTATTGCAAATTGTGATCCTAGGCAAGTTGAGGCATCTTCTTATCTTAAATTGATAAGTGTTAATCAGATGTTAGATATGGCTGATGAAGGCTCAAGAGTAATTCACCCTCGAGCAATTAAAGCTTCTTTAAAAACTAAGACACCGATTGTTGCTAAAAATAATTTTACTGATTCATCAGGGACGCTAATTCATCATAATAAGTCTTCTGATGAAGAGGTTGTTGCTATTGCTCACCGCGAAAGTATGGTATTACTAGAGTTTGCTCTAGAACATAAAGCTGCAAGTCATGTTGATGGAATTGTTAATATTGATTCAAAGCGACTTTTACTAAATGATGATGTTTATTTGAGTGATAAACTGGCTCAACTTGAGGAAACATTAGGCTTTTATAAGCTTAGTAGGCACTGGACAACTATTTCGGTGGTATTTAATAATAAAGTCTCCAAAAAGCCTGCTGGTCTTGATTATGCTGAGCTGTTAGACTCACCTAATAACATTATTAGATACCTTCTTAAGGAGTCAAAGTCTAGGGAAACACTAAAGTTTTTACACGGAAGATATACTTAATAACTTAAGGTTTATAACCACCATTATTAACGTAATTCATCAGTATATCCTTAGTAAAGGCCAATTCTAGCTCTGCTGCTTTATTAGCTACAGGTTCTTTTAGATCTCCATCAGGTATTTCAATTACCTCATTTTTCCAATCAGTGAGATACGCATCAGCATCTGTTGCATCTGCAATGGTAGCTGCTGAATCTACTGCCTCCATAAAGCGATTATTTAGCTGTATTTTTTCGACCTCTCGTCTGCTTTTTTTAATCATTACCTGAGTCGGTATGTCACGCCATTTGATTACAGTTAAATTCATCCAATTCTCCAAAAATATATTAAATAATAATTCATTTAAATTTTGAGAAATTCTACCATTAAGTAATTGATGAAATTGCTATAATTTAGGTATATAATTTCCTTTTTTTTAGTTCGTTATATTTTCGGAGTATTCATGAAAAATAAAGCTCAAGTCGTTGTTATTGGTGGAGGTGTTGTTGGTGCAGGGACACTCTATCATTTAGCAAAGAAAGGTTGGAATGATGTTGTATTAGTTGAGCGTAAAGATTTAACCTCTGGATCCACGTGGCATGCAGCAGGGTTATTACCTCTTTTTAATATGAGTTATTCTGTGGGAAAATTGCACCAATATTCAGTTGATTTTTATCATGAATTAGAGGAAGAAACTGGAATGAATGTTGGCTTTAGTGTAGTTTCTAATATTCGTCTTGCTAATTGTCAAGACCGAATGGATGAGTATAAATACTACGCAGGAGTTGGAAGTACAGTTGGCGTTAATGTTAAATTTTTGTCACCAGACGAGATCAAAGAGGTATGGCCACTATGTAATACAGAGGGTTTAGTTGGGGCTATTCAACACCCAGATGACGGTTATATTCAGCCTGCTGATTTAACTCAGGCCTTATGTAAGGGCGCTAGAAATCGTGGCGCAGAGATTTATGAAAACACTAAGGTTAATTCACTGGAGCAGCAGAAAGACAGTACTTGGATTGTGAAGACTGATCATGGAGATATTTCTTGTGAACATATAGTTTCATGTACAGGAAGCTTTGCAAGAAAAACTGGTGAGATGGTTGGTTTAGATGTGCCTGTAATTCCGGTTGAGCATCAATTTCTGGTAACAGAACCTCACCCAGAAATTCTAGAAAGAAAAAAACAAGGCCTACCTGAAATGGCTGTACTACGTGAATCTGATGCAGCTTATTATTTACGTGAAGAGGCAGGCGGGATGATTTTAGGCATCTATGAAAAAGGCGCACCTGCTTGTTATGTAGATGGACCAAGTGATGATTGTCAATACGAGTTATTTAATGGCGAGCTTGATCGCCTAATGCCTCATATTGATGCTTGTATAAATCGTGTTCCAGCTTTTGGGGAGGTTGGAATTAAGGATATTTATAATGGTGCAATTGCCTATACTCCAGATGGAAATCCAATCGTTGGACCGGCACCAGGACTGAAAAATTTCTGGCTAAATGAAGGCCACAGCTTTGGAATTACTGCTGCTGGTGGCGCTGGCTGGCAGCTAGCTGAATGGATAGTTGATGGTGAACCTACGGTTGACATGATGGGGGTTGATCCTCGTAGATTTGGACCTTATGCAACTCGTGGTTACTTAAAGGAAAAAAATGAAGAGGCATACTCAAATGTCTTTACGACACACTACCCTGATGAAGAGCGTGGTGCTGCAAGACCATTAAAAACAGCCCCTTGTTATGATCGCATGAAGGCATTGGGAGCTGTTTTTGGTTCAGTTTATGGTTGGGAGCGACCTAATTGGTTTATGCCAAGTTCTGACTATGAACTTACCAGCGAAGAACTCAATCAATCTGATCCATCCAAAGTAATTCTTAATAAAAACCATTCGAAGCCTTTAGATGATGGACGTATTGTAGAGAAGAATTCTTTTCGTCGTTCAAACTATTTTGAGTATGTTGGAAATGAATGCAAACATGTAAACGAAAAAGTTGGACTATTAGACATGTCTGCATTTGCAAAATGTGTCGTCAAAGGGTCAGGTGCTGAAGCATGGTTAGAGTATATATTTGCAAACAAAATGCCAAAAGCAATTGGACGCATTAACTTGGTTCACATGTTGTCATTAAATGGAGGCGTTCGTGCAGAATTTACAGTTTATAAAACCGGTCCTCAGAGTTATTACCTAGTATCTGCTGGTGCTTTTGAAACCCATGACCATGATTATTTATTTAAGCTTGCACCAAAAGATGGTAGTGTCAATATCCAGCGGGTAACTACTCAGACTGGAGTACTAGTCGTTGCAGGCCCAAAATCACGTGATGTTTTGCAAAAACTAACTGATACTGATTTGTCTAATGAAAGCTTTAAATGGTTAACCGGTAAAAAAATTAATGTCGGATATGCAACGGCTGAAGCACTAAGAGTAAATTTTGTTGGTGAGTTAGGCTGGGAGCTGCATCATCCAATAGAAATGCAGAACTACATCTTTGACAAAGTAATGGAGGCAGGAGCAGAATTTGATATTAAGCCATTTGGAATTCGTGCAATGGATAGTATGCGTTTAGAAAAATCTTACCGACTAATCCCAAGAGAGATGTCGATTGAATATTCCGCATTTGAGTCTGGCCTTGATCGTTTTGTTAGGCTTGATAAAGAAGAAGATTTTATTGGTAAAACTGCATTGTCACAATGGCAGGATACTGGTCCAACTAATGGCTTTGTGACTATGGAAGTTTTGGGAATTGTTGATGCTGATGCACGTGGCTCAGAAGCAATCTATAAAGATGGAGAAGTTGTTGGAAGAGCTACCTCAGGAGGCTATGGTTGGCGTTGTGGTAAGTCACTTGCACTAGGCATAGTGAGGCTTGAATTAGCAGCTATTGGTACTGAACTTGAGATAGAGATTTTAGGTAAAAAGTATAAAGCTATTGTTGTTGAGGAGTCGCCTTTTGACCCAACCAATGAATGCCTAAGATCATAGTTAATTAAATCCCTTGTCGAAAATAATGTGATGTAGGGCGATAGTTTTTCTTTATAGCTAATCCCATTATTAAAATGTATCCTTAGAATTTTGCTAAGCATTATGTAAATAAATATGGTTTAATATTCAATTTACTTAAAAGAATAAAATTTATGTCTACAATTGAAAAAAAATCTGATTTACATGAGCAAATGGTAACTTGGAGACACCATCTTCATAAGCATCCAGAGCTCAGCTTTAAAGAAGAGATAACTAGTGATTACATTGCATCGGTTTTGGAGTCTCATGACATTGAAATGCATCGTGGAATGGCAGTTACAGGCATTATTGCTACAATTCATGGACAAAAAGAGGGCGGTGTAATTGGTTTACGCGCCGATATGGATGCGCTTCCTCTTCATGAACAGAATGAATTTAGTCATAAATCAGTCCACGATGGAAAGATGCATGCTTGTGGCCATGATGGACACTCAACGATGCTTCTTGGAGCGGCAGTTTATTTAAAAGAAAACAATAATTTTTCAGGTACGGTTCATTTTATTTTTCAGCCTGCAGAGGAAGGCGGCGGCGGCGGTCGAGTGATGGTAGAGGAGGGAATATTTGATAAGTTCCCATGTCAAGCTGTCTATGGAATGCATAATTTTCCGGGTATAGCTGAGGGACAGTTTGCAGTTCATGATACAGCCGTAATGGCAGCTAATGAAACACTTAAAATAAGTATTATGGGTAAAGGTGGTCATGCGGCAATGCCTGAGCAGTGTATTGATCCAGTTGTTATTGGTGCTCAAATTATCAATGCTCTTCAAAGTGTTGTTGCTAGAAATGTAGCACCACTTAATTCTGCAGTAGTTAGCATAACCATGGTCGATGCTGGTTTTGCTTCTAATGTTATACCTAATGAAATGAATCTTACAGGGTCTTTAAGGTACTTCACAAAAGAAGTAGGTGATGATGTTAAGGAGAAAATAAAAAACATTGTTAATGGTATCAGTAGCTCTATGGGTGCAACTGCAATATTTGAATCAATTGCAAATTACCCTGCTACTATTAATATCCCAAAACATGCTGAGCTTTGTGCTAATGCAGCGGCAATGGTTGTGGGTAATAAGAATGTTCTGAGAAGTGAGCCTCCAACTATGGGCTCTGAAGATTTTGCATTTTTATTAAATGCATCAGAAGGCGCTTATATTTGGATTGGCAATGGATTGGTTCCTGAGGATAGCCCTAGAGGTGGTTGTATGTTGCATAACACGCAATACGACTTTAACGACGAAATACTTCCCATTGGGACTAGTTACTGGGTTCAACTGGTTCAAAATATCCTCAAATAAATTTTTTTTATACCAGCAAAATGACTAACACAGACTACTCAAAGTTTGGCAAAAGATTTTCTAGAGAAAGTGGTATTACTCAGTTGATGGCTGACCTTGGTAAAGCTAATCACAGTAATAATCCAGATACAGTGATGCTAGGAGGTGGCAACCCAGCAATCATTCCAGCTGCTCATGATAAATTTGTAGATGAGTTACAAAAACTTATTGCCGGCTCCGGTGTTGATCAAATGATTGGATTTTATGACGGACCTCAAGGGAGTGAGGAGTTTATTAGTGCATTAGTGATGATGCTTAATGATCACTATGATTGGGACTTGGATGAAAAAAACATAGCTATTACAAACGGCTCTCAAAGTAGTTTTTTCAGTCTCTTTAATTTATTTGCAGGAGAAATGTCGAATGGCTCCCATAAAAAAATTTTGTTGCCGATAGTTCCTGAATATATTGGTTATGCCGATCAAGGAATTACAGATGACATGTTTGTCTCAATAAAGCCCAAAATCGAGATGTTGGATGACAGGCAGTTTAAATATCAAATCAATTTCGAAGAATTAATTTCTGTTGTGAAATCTAGCAATATAGGAGCAATTTGCATCTCACGACCTACAAATCCTACTGGTAACGTTATTACCGATGATGAGCTAAATCAATTAGATTTAATTGCTCAAGAGTATGGAGTACCATTGATTATTGATAATGCTTATGGACAGCCATTTCCAGGTGCTATTTATACCCAAGCATCACTAAAGTGGAATGCCAACATGATTTTATGTATGTCTCTATCAAAGCTTGGCCTTCCGGGACTTAGAACTGGTATCGTTATTGCTAATCATAAAACCATTGAGGCTATAAGTAGAATTAGTGGAATTATGGTTTTAGCACCAAGTAGTGTTGGACCTAGCTTGCTTACAAGAATGATTAAGGACCAGGAATTGTTGCGACTTTGTCATGAGGTTATAAAACCTTATTATGAAGAAAAGGCGACAATGGCAGTCAATCTTTTTAATACTATTCTTTCTGATACAGATGTGTATCTTCATAAGCTTGAGGGTGCATTTTTTATGTGGCTTTGGTTTCCAAATTTGTCTATAACATCCGAACAACTCTACAAAGACCTCAAAGACGAAGGCGTTTACATCATACCCGGGCATGATTTTTTTATTGGCTTGGATGAAGAATGGAAACACCAGCATCAATGTATAAGAATAAACTATGCAAAAGATGAAAAGACCCTTACAAAGGGACTTGAAGCTATTTCTAGAAACACTAACTGGGTAGAGTGGTGAATATCAATTGATGAGTAATCTTATGTTTAACAATGCTATTGTAAGAACTCCAGGAAGGAGTATTGTTGGGGGTTTAAGTGATTCAAAAACTCTTGGATTGCCAAATTATGAACATGCAATTATCCAGCATCAATCATATATCAATGTTTTAACACAATGTGGTTTAGATGTTCTTGTGTTAGAGCCCTGTGAAGAATATCCTGACTCTACTTTTGTAGAAGATGTAGCGCTTATAACCCCAAATTGTGTAATTATCACTCGTCCTGGAGCTACTTCTCGAAGAGGTGAAGTGCATGAAATAGAGTTTATACTAAAACAAAAATTCAAAAACATTGAAGCGATTGAGGCACCAGGAACAATAGAGGCTGGCGATATAATGATGGTGGGTAATCATTTTTATATAGGATTATCTAACAGAACTAATCTTAGTGGTGCTAAGCAAGCTATTGGGATTCTAAGGAAATATGGAATGACTGGATCAACAGTTACATTAAATGATGTGCTTCACCTCAAAACAGGGCTATCTTACTTAGAAAATAATAAGTTAGTGATATATGGTGAGTTTATGAATGATCCTATTTTTAAAAATTATGATTTTATAGAAATACCAGAAGAAGAAGACTATGCAGCCAACTGTATTTGGGTAAATGAAAATGTTATTGTCCCATCTGGTTACCCAATATCAAAAGAGAAAATTTCTAACGCAGGATTTAATGTAATAGAAGTTGATGTCTCAGAATTTAAAAAGCTTGATGGTGGATTAAGTTGTCTTTCATTACGATATTAGCAATTTTTTAAAATTAATTATATTGTAATTACATTGTAATTACTAAGTAACCAATCTAATCAAATATTTCTTTAATTTCATTAAACGTTGCTGTTATAGCATAGACATTGGTATAACCCATTTTTTTCAAGGTTAAGGCGACTAATGATGCACGACCACCACCACCACAGTGGGTCAAAATTAAAGTTTTAGAATCAGGACAATGTTTGGCAATTTTCATTTCAATTAAACCACGAGAAATATTGATTGAATCTTTAAGTTTAGAGTTTTCAGCATTTTGTGCCTCACGCACATCAATAATTACAGCATTGACCGAATTTTGATAGAGAGATTTAGCTGAAATAGCATCAACACAATTAATTTGAGTTTGAGCTTCTGATATCAATTCACCTGCGGTCTTAATCATTTTAAATTTAATAAGGTTATATATTAGTGTTTAAAGTGACGTATTCCTGTAAATATCATTGCAATACCGTGTTCATTTGCAGCACCTATGACTTCATCATCTCGCATTGAGCCGCCAGGATGGATGATTGCACTAATTCCTGCTTCAGCAGCTGCATCTATACCATCACGGAAAGGGAAAAAAGCATCTGATGCCATAACAGAACCTTTAATCTTTAGGTTTGCATCTGTAGCTTTAATTCCAGCAATCTTGGCTGAATAAATTCGTGACATTTGTCCTGCACCGATACCAATTGTCATTTGGTTTTTTGCATAGACAATAGCATTAGATTTGACGCATTTTGCAACCTTCAAAGCAAATAACAAGTCTTTCATTTGTGAATCAGTTGGTTGAATCATAGATACACAATTAAGGTTAGATGGGCCTAAGTCAGCTAAATCTTTATCTTGAACCAATAAGCCTCCTGATATTTTTTTATAATCAAATGCTTGTTTAGTTTTATTAAGTTCTCCACACTCAAGAACTCTAATATTTTCTTTATTAGATAGTACAACTTTTGCTTCAGTATTTATTATTGGACTAATAATTACTTCAATAAACTGTTGCTCTATAATAGTTTTTGCTGTTTCACTGTCCAGTTCACGGTTAAAGGCAATGATCCCTCCAAAAGCTGATATTGGGTCAGTTTTATAGGCGCTTTTATAAGCTAAAATAATATTTTTTCTTGAAGAGACCCCGCATGGATTGGCGTGTTTAACAATGACACAAGTCGGTTCATCAAAATTTCGAACACATTCAAGTGCTGCATCAGCATCTGCTAAGTTGTTAAAAGAAAGTGGCTTTCCTTGAATCTGATTACTAGATGAAACAGAAGCTTCATGCAGAATAGTTTCTTTATAAAATGCTGCACTTTGATGAGGATTTTCACCATAACGCATAACTTGAGATTTTACGAACTGTAAATTTAATGTATTTGAAAAACCATCATCTTCACGACCTAAATAGTTTGCAATTGCTCCGTCATATTGGGCAGTGTGTTCAAAAGTTTTTAAGGCAAGTTTTTTTCTAGTTTCTAGAGTTGTGTTGCCAGAGGTATTTAATTCATCAAGAACTAATTGATAGTCAGCACTATCTACCACAACCGTTACAGAGGCATGATTTTTCGCACTTGATCGCAACATTGCAGGCCCCCCAATGTCTATGTTTTCAATTGCCTCTTCGAGATCACAATCTGGATTTGAAATAGTTTTTTGAAATGGGTATAAATTAACGACAACTAAATCAATCGCATTTATGTTATTTTCTAACATCACTTTCTCATCTATCCCTCTTCGAGCAAGAATACCACCATGTATCTTAGGGTTAAGTGTTTTGACCCGACCCGCCATCATCTCAGGATAGCCCGTATAGTCTGACACCTCTATTACAGGTATATTTTTATCTTGAAGTAGTTTTGCGGTTCCACCAGTCGAAAGGATTTCAATATTATGCGAAACGAGACTTTGTGCAAATTCAGCAATTCCAGATTTATCAGAAACACTAATTAAAGCGCGTTTTATAGGCATTTTGTAAGCTTTAAAATGTGGGAGTTATTAGATATTAATTATAAACTCTTATAAGTTATAAAGACTTGCTTTTTTCTTTAAGGTGGCACGATTGATGCCAAGAATCCTTGCAGCTTCACTGTGATTTTGATTGACCTTGTCTAAAACAAACTTGATGGTTGTAGATTCAGATTGATGCGAAACCATTTTGAGTACGCCATTTGCCGATTCACCATTCAAATCTGAGAAATACTTCTCAAGATTATCATTGATGCAGTCATGTAAATCTCTTTGGTTCATATAGAGTACAAAAAATCATGAAATTTCAAATATTGTTCAGAGTGATCAGACACTCTATTAATGTTTGGCCAAAAGGCACTGCCTTTTTTTTGGTCAAGGTGCATAGAATACCAAAAAATATGCTTTCTGGATAACTGAGTTCCCATTTTATGTCCATAAAAATCATGAATTTGGAGAATATGCCTTAATATTAGAGAGATTTTTTTATCAAGTGAGGGTGCCTTAGAAGTCTTACCAGTTGTTATGTAATTGTTAATTTGACCAACAAGCCAAGGGTTTCCTTGGGTGGCACGACCCAGCATAACTGCATCTGCACCTGTATAGTCCAATACTTTTTTGGCCTTCTCTGCAGAAGTGATATCACCATTGGCTACTACTGGAATTGAAACAATGCCTTTTATTTTTTTAACTGTGTCATATTCTGCATTACCATTATATTTTTGAGATCTTGTCCTGCCATGAATTGCTAACATCTTGATACCATTATCTTCGGCTATTTTGGCAATAGTAGGAGCATTTTTATTTTCTTCATTCCACCCTGTACGCATCTTAAGAGTGACCGGGATATTAACAGCATTAACGACAGATTTAATAATATCTTCAACTAACTTTTCATTTTGCATTAATGCTGAGCCTGCAGCCTTGTTGCATACCTTTTTTGCTGGACAGCCCATATTGATGTCAATGATATCTGCTCCAAACTCTAGCGCTTGTTTTGCTGACTCTGCTAGTTCTTGAGATTCTGACCCGGCAATTTGAATACTAATTGGCGACTGTTCAGACCTAAAATCTAAGCGATGTTTGGATTTATTTGTATTAAGAAGGTGTTTTTGCATTACAACCATTTCAGATGTTGTTAGAGCAGCACCTTGTTCCCTACATATCATTCTAAAGGGTTTATCACTAGTTCCTGCCATGGGGGCAAGTAATACTTTTGAGGGGAGTAGGTATTTTCCAATATTCATTAAATTTTATAGCTTTTTATCTTGCTTTTCAGCTTTCTTTTGGAGTCTTTTTTGTTTAAGCTTGGACAAATGATCTACAAACAAAATACCATTTAAATGGTCCATCTCATGCTGAATACAAATTGCAAGCATTTCATTTGCTTCAATATCAAATGTATTTCCATGTTCGTTGAGTGCGCATACTTTAATTTTATTTGCCCTTTTAACGTTTTCATAGTAATTTGGGACTGAAAGACAACCCTCTTCCCACTCAATCTCGCCAGATTTCTCAATAATCTCTGGATTAATTAAGCAGAATGGTTGGTTACAATCTTCCGAGATATCAATTACTATGATGCGCTGGTGGAAGTTGACTTGAGTAGCAGCAAGACCAATTCCAGGGGCATCATACATAGTTTCAAACATATCTTTTACTTGTTTTTTGATATCAGAATTAACACTAACAACTGGCTGAGCAATAGTCCTTAATCTTTTATCGGGATATTTTAAAATGTCTAAAATCATGATTTAATGATTACAGTATTATGAGTTTCATCAAGTAAATTAGGATAATCTTGGTTAAAGTGCAGTCCTCTACTTTCTTTTCTAGAAAGAGCAGATTCTACAATAATTTTGGATGTTTGAACTAAGTTTCTTAGTTCTATCATGTCGTAAGTCACTGTATAAAGACTGTAATATTCATTTACCTCTTTGCTGATTTGTTCAATTTTAAACTGGGCTGACTTAAGTCGACTATCACTTCTAACAATGCCAACAAAATTCCACATAATTCTCCTCACTTCATGCCACAATTGAGTGATAACAACCTTTTCTCTTGATGGCTCTACCCTAGAAGCATCCCAAGTATATGTATGTGGAAGGGAGTCATCAAGACTACTTTCGTTAATATGTTTAGCACAACTTGTTGCAAAGACAATGCATTCAAGTAAGGAATTGCTAGCCATTCTGTTTGCACCATGAACGCCCGTATGAGCAACCTCGCCAACTGCATAAAGATTTTTAATATTGCTCTGAGCATCAATATCTGTATTAACACCTCCACAGGTATAGTGTGCAGCAGGGACAACTGGTATAGCTTCACTGCAAATATCAATACCTAACTCTTTACAGCGTTCAGTGATAGTTGGAAAGCGATTTGAAATCCAATCCGAATCTTTAAATGAGATATCAAGGTAAATACATTCAAAGCCATGTACCTTCATTTCATGATCAATAGCTCTTGCGACAATATCTCGAGGTGCGAGCTCAAGTCTTTCATCATAGTTATGCATAAATTCTTTGCCATTAGGAAGAAGGAGTTTCGCACCTTCTCCTCTAAGTGTTTCGGAAATTAAGAATGATTTTGCATGAGGGTGAAAAAGACAAGTGGGATGAAATTGTGTAAATTCCATATTAATAATTTCACATCCCGATCTATAAGCCATAGCAATTCCATCTCCTGTAGAGGTATCTGGGTTTGAAGTGTATAGGTATGATTTGGATGCTCCTCCAGTAGCTAGGATGGTTTTATTAGAAATAAATGGAGACACTTGCTTTGTTTTTTTATCAAAAATAAAAGCCCCGTTACATTCCCCTTCATTTATCAGTAAATCTACAGCTAGATGTTGTTCAAAGAGTGTAATGTTTGTTCTTAGTTTAACTTGAGCTAATAGATTAACTTGAATAGATTGGCCAGTTTTGTCATCAACATGAGCAACTCTTTTGGAACTATGCCCACCCTCTGTAGTTAGGTCATAATTTTTCCCTTTAAGTGAAAAATTAACCCCAGCATTTTCAAGATCTGAAATTGCTATTGGAGATTGCTCTACCATAAATCTTATTCTATCTTCGTTACCTAAGTTAAAGCCTGTATTTATAGTGTCGGAAATATGAGATTCAAAATTATCCTCTGGATCCAATACTGCAGATATTCCGCCCTGTGCATAGTAAGAAGATCCTTCTAAGATTTTATCCTTAGCAATTACTGCAATAGAGAACTTATCTGAGAGTTGAATTGCGCTCATTAAACCCGCTGCTCCAGAGCCTATGATAAGTACGTCAAATTGGTTTTTATTTGGCATGATTTTTTGTTACAAAATGACACATAATTAAAAATTCTTACAATTTTTTTTGTATATAATTTCTCGCAAGTTAAAAACTACTATATTTAACTTATTTCTCCTTTAATAGTAGACTAACCCCACACTCTTATTCGAAGTGGGGTTTTTTATTTTATAAGCTTTATATTATTCATTTTTGGTTTAAAAATTATTAGCAATTTAGGAAGCAATGTGAGATTTACTACTACAGCACTTAGCATTGCAATTGCCATAAAGATACCAAAATAGATACTTGGTATAAAGTTAGAAAGAGTCAAAACTGAGAAGCCAATTGAAACTGTTATTGCTGTATAGAAGACGGCTAAACCAATAGAACTATGAGCTCGGTACATCGACGCTAGGTAATCATTATCCTTAATGAATTCTACTTGAAACCGGGAGATGTAATGGATAGCATTATCAATTCCTATTCCAATAGCAATAGCAGCAATGGTAATTGTCATCAAGTCAAGTGGAATATTGGCTAAACCCATCATGCCCAAAATTATGAGTGACGGCAATGTATTGGGTAAGACTGCTATAAGTGCAATTGAGGCTGACCTAAAGATAAATAGAAACATTATAAAAATAATTACAAAGACACTAGCAATAGTTTTAATTTGAGAGTTGAATAAGCTTTGAAGTAGGTTGTTATAAAGGGTAAAGGTTCCTGTAAAGTGGAAGTTATCTGGATTGAAGTTAAATTTGTCAACTAGCTGTTTATTAATTTTTTCAATTAGTTCTCTTCTATTGAGTTCTTTGGTTGTTTCTTTTATTCTAGCTACAACCCTAATTTGGTTGGTTTCATCTGAGATGTGTGGTGTTAATACTTGAGATTTTGCAAATTCAGGCATATTATTTTTCCCTAAAACTAGTAAAAATCCATTAGGAGCTTTGCCTTCATTAGATGTTTTTAGAACTTGCATAAATGTATCAATCGATAAAACTTTACCAACACTATCAATGCTATCAAGATACTGGTGTACTTCATGAATTTCTTCCCTTAGCCCTGGGTCTGCCCAGTAAGCATTTGCTATATCATCAAAGACAATTTCTAGTGGAATCGTACCTCCGAGCTCTTGATCAATTAAATTAAGTCCTTGATAAATTTCCGTAGATTTTTTAAAGTAGTTTAGAAAGCTATTCTCTACAGTAAGCTTGCTTAATCCTATAACAGAAATAACAACAGTCAAGACAAGGGTAATTAGTATTCCCTTGCTGAATTTTTCAGTTATTACTGCTAGTTTTTGTACTGCTATGAATTGATCAGCTTGGTTTGCAATCTTTGGCTTTGGCAATAGTGTCATTACGACAGCAAAAGCAATAAAAGATAGAATAAGTGCAATCGTTACCCCTATGCTCATCATTAAACCAAAATCAATAACAGGGCGGATATTACTCAATGTGAGTGAAATAAAAGCGGCAATGGTAGTTAGTGTTGTATAGATACAAGGCCTAATCATTTGTTCCAAAGTTTGTCTGGTTAATTCGCCATTATCTGTGTCTGGATTATTTTTAGCTATTTCCCTATATCGAACTACTAAATGAATAGTTACTGAGAGGGTCATTACAAGCAGCAAGGAAAAAAAGTTGGAAGAAATAACTGTAACCTTCCAGCCAATAGTGCTTATTAGTCCTGTCATGAATAGTGCACCTATAATGCTTATCATAATAGGTATTAATACCCATCTAATCCTATTAAAAATGATTGCAAGTATTACCGACATTACTAAAATAACGGCTAGACTAAATATGATTAGATCATTAGTAATATAGGCAATGACATCATTCCTTATCATTGGGATTCCGCCTAAAAAAAGATCTGCCTCATTACTATACTTACTCATTGATGAGCGCACTTCAGAAACCATTACTTTTAAAATTTCATCATCAATGATGATGGATGAGTCGGAGCTACTAAGTGGAATTAGGAGTGCTGTTGTCTTTAGATCTGCACTAACTAGATTCTCAGCATAAAGAGGACTAGTCTTAAATTCTTGCGCCACAAAAGATAAGTCAGCTTTACCATTATCTATTGTAAATACATCACTTGCTAACTCCATAAGAGAGAGAGGAGGTGATTGGAATAAGGAAACATCAAGTATCGAGATTACAGAATTAACACCGTTAATCTCAAGTAACTTATCTCTAAAAGACCTAAGATGAACTAATTGATCAGGTTTTAGTACACTCTCTTTTGACGTATAGCTAATTATGAGAGACTCATCAGAGCCAAAAGTTTTTTGTGTTTCAAAATAAAGCTTTAAGTTATTATCTCCTTCTAGAGATAATGAGTCTGAAGAGGCGTCAAGAGTGAAGTTTTGAATCTGAGAAAGAGAGGCTCCTATAAAAATCAATAATACTAATAATGACCATACTGGTTTTTTAATCAATAGGTTGAAGAAAGAATTTAGCATTTTGGTGGGTTCAACCTAAAAGGTAAATTCTACCTTTGGTTCAGAGCCTTTCATGTAATCCAAGTGAGTTTCAAAAAGTGATTTAGACTGCCACTCGCTTTCATTAATCCTTTTCACAAGGGTAGCGTGCATGTGATTTTTAGTACCAACCACAATGAATAATTTACCACCTACCTTAAGGAGTCTTTTTAAGTCTTCGTGTATTTTTGGAAGTGCACAGCCAACAACAACTATATCGAACCTCTCATTATCAAAGTTGTAGGTTAGTGCATCACCAGTTACGATACTCACATTGGTAAACTTAAGAGCATTAATTTTATCTTCAGCTAACTCGCTTAGCTCCTTGCTAACTTCAATGCTTTTAACTGACTTACAGAGCCTAGCTAGAACCGAAGTAAAATAACCACTTCCAGTACCAATTTCTAGGGCACTTTCATGACCTATAATGTCGAGACTATCCAAAATCCTACCCTCAATTTTCGGAGAAAGCATTTTTTGATCACTATCAAGAGGTATTTCAATATCTGCAAATACCAAGTTTTGGTAACCTTCTGGGACAAAATTCTCTCGAGGTACATCAATTAATGCTTGATTTGCACGTACATTAAGTCCGCCCCAAGGCCTAATCTGTTGCTCGATAACATTTTTTCTTGCCTGTTTAATATTCATAACTTCCCTATTTCTTCTTTTTGGGTGGCATTAAATCCGTAATAGTACCTTCTACCATTTCAGCTGCAAATGCTGTTGTTTCGGAGAGTGTTGGATGTGCATGAATTGTCAAGGCAATATCACTCATATCACAACCCATTTCGATTGCAAGGCTAGCCTCAGATATTAAATCACCCGCATTTGTACCACAAATACCCATACCAAGAATCTTACCTGATTTTGCATCAAATAGACCTTTTGAAACTCCTTCGCTACGACCAATACTTAAGCTTCTTCCAGAAGCTGCCCATGGAAACACTCCTTTATCAAACTTTATGCCTTCCTCAGTTAGCTCTTTTTCAGTTTTTCCAGTCCACGCTACTTCAGGATCTGTGTATGCTACAGAAGGAATTGTAAGGGCGTCAAAGCCCGATTTTTGACCACAAATTACCTCTGCTGCTACTTTCGCTTCATGAGTTGCTTTATGCGCAAGCATTGGCTGACCAACAATGTCACCAATAGCAAATATGTTATCGACATTAGTTTGCATTTGGTTGTTTGCTGAAATAAAGCCATTTTGATCAACATTAACACCAGCATTTTCAGCACCAATCATTTGTCCATTTGGTGAGCGCCCGACAGCTACAAGAACTTTATCAAAGGTATCAGTTTTAGGGGCATCTTTGCCCTCAAAATTAACTTTAATTCCTTTTTTTGATGCTGTCATTTTTGTAACTTTAGTGTTTAGGAAAATATTGGCATAATTTTTTTTGATTCGCTTTAACAGCGGACTAACAATATCCTTATCAGCAGCAGGAATAATTTGACCTTCAAGCTCGACAATAGTTATTTCGCTTCCCAGGGCGTCATAAATTGTAGCCATTTCAAGGCCAATAATTCCGCCTCCAACAACCAGTAATCTTTTGGGTATATCATCCATCATAAGTGCATCTGTAGAGTCCATGACTCGTTCATCATTAAATGGGAATATTGGTAGCTTAGTCACCCTTGAGCCTGCAGCAATAATGCAGTGCTCAAATTCAATTACTTCATCAGTTCCCTCAAGGCTGACTTGATTTTTAGAAAGGAATTTTGCATGCCCCATTACTACTTTAACTTTTCTTGCTTTAGCAAGCGCTTGGATTCCAGCCGTAAGCTTATTAACTATGCTTTCTTTACTTTTCCTTACACCATCAATATCAATTTTAGTATCGCCAAAACTTATACCTAGTTCATTAGCATGCTTTGCTTCATTGATTATTTGAGCAGTGTGGAGAAGAGATTTTGATGGGATGCAGCCAACATTAAGGCATACACCACCTAAGGATTCATATTTTTCAACTAAGACAACTTCTTTTCCTAGGTCTGCAGCACGGAATGCTGCAGTGTATCCTCCAGGTCCTGACCCAATAACTAAAACTTGCGCTTTAATCATAATAACATCTCCATAATATTTCTAAGAATTTGGTTTAGTTCAGCCATGAATCTTGCACCTTCTGCACCATCAATAACTCTATGATCATATGAAAGTGCCAGGGGAAGAGTTGCAGTTGACTCAAACGAATCGCCATTCCATATTGGTTTAATTTGACTTCTTGAGACGCCTAAAATGGCAACCTCAGGAGAGTTAATAATTGGTGTAAATTGAGTTCCACCAATTCCACCTAGACTTGAAATTGTAAAGCTAGCACCCTTCATCTCATTAGCCTCTAAAAGGCCTTCTCTAGCTCTAGAGGATATCTCAGTGAGCTCATCAGAAAGCTCAATTAATGATTTTCTACCTACATCTCTTACAACTGGGACAACTAAGCCATTAGGTGTATCTACAGCAATTCCAAGATTAAAATATTTTTTAATTACAAGGTTTTCTCCGCTCTCGTCAAGAGAGGCGTTAAAGTTTGGATGACGTTTTAGAGTCTGAACAACAGCTTTCATGATAAAGACTAACGGACTTAATTTAATGTTTCTTTCTTTCTGATGTAGACGGAACTTTTCCATTTGTTCAATATTGACCTCATCAAATTGAGTCACATGAGGGATAGTTGACCAACATTTTGCAAGATGTTTTCCTGATATTTTCTTGATTCTCGAGAGTGGCACTATCTCAACTTCATCATCAATACCTCCATGACTAACGATTTGCTTTACGTAGGACTTTAAGTCTTCATTAAGAATCCTACCTTTTTGCCCAGTACCTTTAATTTTTGCTAAGCTAACGCCTAGCTCTCTTGCCAATTTTCTTATTGAAGGAGAAGCATGAGAATCTATTGCAGTTTTTACAGAGAGTTCTTCTTGAGGCTCATCAATGTTTTTAATTGAATCTTGAGGTGGCGCTGAGTTGTCAGGGTTATCATCAATATCTTTTTGCTTAATAGTTTTTTCTACGTTCTCTAATTTACCTTCTACTTGATCTAGATCACCCTTTATTTCCTCTGACTCACTTTCAAGAGTGAGGATAAGTTCACCTTTCGCTATTTTGTCACCGACTTTAATTGATAGTGTGGTTACCTTTCCTGGAAAAGGAGCAGGAATTTCCATTGTCGCTTTGTCAGTTTCAAGGGTAATAATGCTATCGTTTTCATTGATAATATCACCAACCTTAACTAACACTTCGATAACATCAACAGAGTCAAAATCACCTATATCTGGTAACTCAACATTTTTTTGGGTAGGCATGTGGTTTAATAATTTAGCAAAATAATTGAACTTAGTAATTATCCCAAAAATCGCCTCATAAGGGCGATAAATGTTAAAATTATTTCGTATAATAAAACTAAAAATTATTTATATAATAACTCTAATTTTTACAATATCCCAATACGACTCAATTTATGACACTAGCACTTTCTACAGAGAATTTAACCAAAACCTATTCTAATAAACTTAAAGCACTTAAGGGAGTAAGTCTTAAGGTAGAGCAGGGAGATTTTTTCGCACTTTTAGGCTCAAATGGTGCAGGAAAAACAACAGCAATAGGTATTATTGCTGGGCTCTTGAAGAGCACATCTGGTGAGGTTCAAATTAATGGGTTAGACCAAAAAGCCCATGCAAATGAAGTTAAAAAAATGATTGGTTTAATGCCTCAAGAATTTAACTTTAATCCCCATGAACCGAATATTGAGATTCTAATGAACCAAGCTGGTTATTTTGGTATTTCTCGTTCTGAAGCTAGAAGTCAAGCTGAAGTATTATTAAAAAAGATGGAACTATGGGATAGACGTTTCGATGTTGCCCAATCTCTTTCTGGTGGAATGAAAAGGCGACTTATGCTTGCAAGGGCACTAATGCATAAGCCTAGTATATTGATTTTAGATGAACCTACGGCTGGAGTAGATGTTGAAATACGTCAATCAATGTGGCGTTATTTAACCCAGCTTAATAATGAAGGAATGACCATTATTTTAACTACTCACTATTTAGAAGAGGCAGAAGCTTTATGTCGTAATATCGCTATACTAAATAACGGTAATTTAGTTGAACAATCAAATATGAAAAAACTACTTCTAAGGGCAAAACGCCAAGTTTTAATTCTTGATACTATTGAAGCGTTACCTAAGAATGTTATTATTAATAGTTGTGATTGTGAAATTTTGGATGAAAATACGTTACAAGTTTCACAAGGTGAGTCGACTTCAATTTCTGATGTAATTTCAGGCTTGTCTTCTCAAAATATTCATGTTTCCCATTTGCGAAGCTCACAAAATCGCTTAGAAGCACTATTTATATCACTCACTAATTAGAGATTTCTTATGTGGATAGCCTATAAAACAATTGTCACAAAAGAGATTCTTAGATTTGCTCGAATTTGGGTTCAAACTATAGTTCCTCCAGTCATTACGACTTCACTTTATTTGCTAATATTTGGTGGATTAATGGGTGGAAGGATAGGTCAAATGCAGGGTATTGATTATCTCCATTTTATAGTTCCTGGGATAATCCTTATGACTGTAATTATGCAGTCTTATGCCAATACAGTCTCGTCATTCTTTATGACTAAATATAACAATAGTTTTGAAGAGTTATTGGTTTCCACAACACCTAATTGGGTGATTTTAATGGGATTTGTGAGTGGTGGTATTACAAGAGGCTTTTGTGTGGGTCTAGCAGTTACCTTCACTATATCATTTTTTGTAGAAATCCAAACATATAATCTTTTGATTATTGCTGTAACTTTCCTTTTGACGTCGGTAATGTTTTCTTTGGCTGGCTTTATTAACGCTGTTTTTGCAAGAACGTTTGACGATATCTCAATCGTTCCTAACTTTGTATTATTGCCACTAACCTATCTTGGAGGGATGTTTTATAGTATTGATATATTGCCTAGTTTTTGGAGGAGTGTATCAGCCTTTAATCCTATTTACTACATGATGGATGCATTCAGGCTAGGCTTTTTAGGTATAGGTTCTGTCGAACTTTGGAAGGCATTTCTTGTTCCTGTAATTATGATTGTGATATTGGCTTTAATAGCTAATGCTCTTTTAGCTAGAGGTGTGAGTATTAAGACTGAATAATATCTTCTTCTCCATTCATAATTCTCTTGATGTTTGCACGATGAGTGAAATAAATAAACAGATTTATAAGAAAAATCACTAGTGTTGCTTTTAAGTTATGACTAGTAATAAAATAAAAATAGATTGGTGATAGGAGTGTTGCAGTAATTGCTGCAATAGATGAAACTTTTATGACCTTTGCTACGATAAGCCAAATAATTGAAAAAGTTAATCCTACAAAAAAATTTAACCCTATCAATCCTCCAAGATAAGTTGCAATGCCTTTCCCTCCTTTGAAGCCATAATAAAGTGGGAATACATGACCTAGAAAGGCAAAAAGTAAAATGAAGGTTAATTCAAATAAACTTAATCCAAAATAATTCACTATTATTACAGGTATAGCTCCTTTGAGGCCATCAAAGATAAGAACAAATGCGGCAATTTTCTTACCTCCAAATCTGAGCACATTTGTAGCGCCAGGGTTTTTAGATCCTTGAGTTCTAGGATCTGGAAGACCTACAATCTTACAAATAATAATAGCACTCGATATTGAGCCAATTAAGTAGCTTACTATTAAAAAATAAATCAACCACTTCTCCTTTTTTTTATTGACATATCCAATTTTATGACTAAATGATTAATTATATCAATGAAAACGTATTTTTGTAGGGTTCACAAGTTTTCTCAAAGGTATCATAATAGTTTTTTTTAATTAAATTTAATATGGATATTGTTTTTGTACAAGGTCTTAAAATTGATACTGTAATTGGTATTTATGATTGGGAAAGGAAGATACGACAAGAAATTGTTCTAGATATTGAGATGTCTTCCAATAATACTGCAGCCGCAAGTTCTGATCATATTGATCAAGCTTTAAACTATAAAAATGTTTGTAAGCGTATTTCTAGTTTTGTTCGTGAGTCGGAATTTCAGCTTGTTGAAACTTTAGCAGAAGAAATTTGCCAAATTATTCTTAAAGAATTTGGTGTTCATTGGGTTAAATTAAAACTTAATAAGGGTGAGGCAATTACTGGAGCTGAGGGCGTTGGAGTTATTATTGAAAGATCACGTGAATAATGAATTTATTGCATCTTAATATCGGATCAAATCAAAATAGACGAATTAATATTCGCCTTGCTTTAAATAAGTTGGAATCCAATTTTACAGATATTACTGTATCGTCACTTTTCGAAAGTCCTGCTGAAGGATTTGTAGGCACTAACTTTTATAATGTTGGGGTCAACGCTATGACTAAAAACAACATTAATGAGGTTGTAGATATTTTGCATGATATTGAGAACTCTTTGGGAAGGGAACGTTCTGTACCTAAATTTTCTTCAAGAATTATTGATCTTGATCTTGTTTTATATAACGATGTTATTGATGAAGATTTGAAAGTACCTCGAAGAGATATTCTCAAGTATGCATTTGTCCTTGCACCACTTGCAGAGCTTGACCCGAATGGCCTTCATCCTCAGAAAGGAGTTTCTTATTTAAATCTTTGGAAAGAATTCCAATCAAGTAAGGAATTTGACTTAAACCAGTATAATATTGACAAACTTTTTGATTAATGACTACGAATATGAAAAAAATAACCGCACTCTCTTCGCTGATTGTTCTGTCAGCTTTTGTATTTTTTACAAACACTACTCAGGCAGAATTTGTAGCAGGTAAAAATTATGTTGTTCTAGATAAGGCTATTGAAACTGAAACGGGAGATCTAGTTGAGGTTAGAGAGCTATTTTGGTATTTCTGTGGTCATTGTTTTTCTGTACACCCTTTGCTTGTTAATTGGTTGCAAAAGATAGATAGTTCTGCACAATTTGTCCTCCAGCCTGCAGTGTTTAAAGACCCTAGGTGGGTTTTTGGTGCTAACTTCTATTATGTTTTAGAGGAATTAGGCGAGGTAAATCGTTTACATGGTGCATTATTTAATGCAATCCATATTCAAAAATTACTTTCTCCTAATTCTACTCAGAAGGACTTCATTACATGGCTTTCTCTAAATGGAGTAGATGAAGATAAAGCAAATAAGGTCTATGAATCTTTTCCTGTCAAAGTTGCTGTTAATAAGGCATTAGCCAATACCTATAAATATCGTATTACTGGAGTTCCAGCTTTCATTGTAAATGGTAAGTATATGGTTAATACTACCAGTGCTGGAAGTGAAGAGAAGATTTTTGAAGTAATCGATTATTTAATTCAGAAAGAATCCCAATAGAAAGTGAAAAGGCATTCTGCCGACACTGTTTTATTATTTTCAGGATTAGATCCAAGTGGTGCTGCAGGAGTTTCAGCTGATATTGAAACAATTAATCAGTTTGGAATAACGCCACTTCCAATTATTACAACGCTTACTGTTCAAAATACACAAAATGTAACATTTCTTGAGGCAACAAATAATAGTCTCATACAGGCGCAGTTTAAATCAATTAAAGAGGATATTGATTTCAAAGTAGTAAAAATTGGGCTTTTAGGCTCCTCATCCCAAATCAAAACTATAGCTAAGCTTCTTATTGGTAGACCTGGTCTTTTTATTGTTCTTGACCCTATTATAGTTTCTAGTTCAGATAATGAGCTTAGTACTGATGCTATGATAGAAGCAATAAGGAATGACCTTATTCCGCTTTGTTCATTATTGACACCAAATCTATCAGAGCTTAGTTCTCTTGCACCTGGCCTTAATGAGCAATCAGCAGTAGCAAGCTTAAAGTGTCCTTGGGTTCTAGTGACAACCTCTGATAGTTCTGAAGTTGAAATTGAACATCGTTTATATCATCACTCTAATCTAGTAAGTAAGTTTATTTATAAAAAATTACCTGGAAATTACCATGGTTCAGGCTGTACCTTATCTAGTGCTATTAGCGCTTTAATAGCAACCGATTTGTCGGTAGAGGATTCATGTAGAAGGGCGCTTGATTACACATACCAAACTTTATTGAATGCAAAAAAGCTTGGTAAAATACAGTATCATCCAAATCGAACCTATCCGAAACCACTATGACGTTTATTGATCAATGGCTAAGAGCAGATATTAAAGATATCAAGGCTTATCATGTGCCTGCGTCAAACAATATGCTTAAGATGGATGCAATGGAAAGTCCATTTGGAATTCCTGAAGATCTAAAGCAAGATTTTTTAGATTGCATTGCACAAGCACAAGTTAATCGTTATCCTGATAGTAATGCTGAAGAGTTACATACTACTATAAGAAGTCTCATGGATATTCCAAATGACTTGGGAGTTTTGCTTGGTAACGGTTCAGATGAATTGATTCAACTATTAGCTATGGCATGCAATAGTGGCGATATAGTTATGAGTTTTGAGCCAAGTTTTGTGATGTATGAAATGGTTGCAAAGTTTACTCAATTAAACTATAAGGGAATAAAGCTTAATGATAAATTTGAAATTGACTTAGAAAATACCCTTAAAGCAATTACAAGTAATAAGCCAAAGCTAATTTTTATTGCTTATCCTAATAACCCAACTGGAAATTCATTTAATTATGAAGCGATTAAAGAAATAATTAAGTCAACTGAATCTCTAGTTGTTCTAGATGAGGCTTATTACGCCTATTCAGACAAAAGCTTTTTGGCTGAAATTGTCAATTTTTCGAATCTGTTAGTTCTAAGAACAATTTCAAAAATAGGCTTTGCCGGTCTTAGGCTTGGTTTATTGGTCGGAAGTAAAGAGACTATTGAGCAATTAAATAAATTACGACTTCCATACAATATAAATATTTTGACGCAAGCTAGCGCAAATTTTTTGCTTAAAGAAAAAGAGTGCATTTCTAATAATGCCAAAATAATTATGAATGAAAGGAGTCGACTTTTTGATGAGCTTTCTTTAATTCCAGAACTTGCTGTCTATCCATCCCATACTAACTTTCTTTTAATAAAAGCTGATAATGCACAATCTTTATGTGAATCGTTAAAGTCTAATGGAGTCTTAGTTAAAGGCTTTACAGTATACTCGGAGTTAGAAAATTTTATTCGGATAAGTGTTAGTGAATCAAAAGAAAATAACATACTTCTTAGTCATATCAAGGAATACTATGGTTGATCGCGATGAATTAAAAAAATATTGCCACAGCTATTTAAGTGTAGATAATTTTAAAGATTATGGGCCGAATGGTTTACAAATTGAGGGCACTTCCAGAATTAATAAAATTATCAGCGGTGTAAGTGCTAATTTAGATCTGATTGAATGTGCTATTGAAGAAAAAGCAGATGCAATTTTTGTTCATCATGGTATTTTTTGGGACAATGAAGCTAAAACTATTACTGGAGCAAGGCGTAGAAAGATTGCTTTGTTATTAAATCATAATATTAACCTTTTTGGTTACCACCTCCCTTTGGATGATCACCCAGATGTAGGAAATAACGTTGAACTTGGAAAGGTTTTAGGTATAAAAAATATGCAACCAGTTAAAGATAGTTTGCTTTGGCAGGGGGAATTGAAAAGTAATCTAAATGACTTTGTAAAATTGATTGAAGAGAAGCTAGACAGAACTCCACAGATATTTGGAAGGCAGGAAGGAGCGATTAAAAAAATTGCTTGGTGCACTGGGGGTGCCCAGAGCTTTATAGATGATGCAATTAGTCTTAATGTTGATTTGTATTTGAGTGGCGAGGTCTCAGAAAAGACTCCTGCGGCTGCAAAAGAGAATAATATTACATTTATTTCAGCAGGTCATCATGCTACTGAAAGATATGGTGTTCAAGCTTTATGTAAGCACCTATGTGCAAAATTTAAATTGCAGCATCAATATATAGAGGTTGAAAATTCTGTCTAGGATCTTTTACTATTTGGAATTAATATGGAACGTGTAGATTTATCAAATTCAACTGACTTAAGTAGAATTATTTACGGTATGTGGCGATTAGCAGATGATTCTGACACCTCTATTAAACATATTGATGACAAAATAAATTTATGCCTAAATCAAGGCATTACGACATTTGATCAAGCAGCAGTCTATGGTTCATATAATGCTGAAGCATTATTTGGAAATGTTATTAAAGCAAATCCAGGATTAAGAAATAGGATTGAAATTGTCACCAAGTGCGGCATTGTTAATCCATCTGATAGATATTCAAATATATCAGTTAGTCATTATGACACCTCTAGAGAGCATATCAATGAATCAGTTGAAGCGTCATTAAAAAATATGTCAACAGACTACATAGATTTGCTTTTAATTCATCGACAAAACCCTTTTATGGATCATAATGAAACTGGAAGAGCTCTTGATGAACTTGTTTCATCTGGAAAAGTTAGAGAGGTTGGTGTTTCAAACTTTAAGCCATGGGATTTCAACTTATTGCAGTCTGTAATGAATACTCAGCTAGTCACAAACCAAATAGAGCTTTCTTTAACTGCAAACGATGCTTTTACAAATGGTGATTTAGCTTTTCATCAGGAGCGATCTACTCCAGTAATGGCCTGGTCACCTCTTGGTGGTGGCAAGCTAATGACTAATGATGGTTCTCTTGGAAAAGTTATTGATAAAACTGCAACGAAAAACAATGTTGATAGGGCAGCAGTTGCAGTTGCTTGGCTCTTAGCTCATCCTGCGAAGATTTGTCCTGTGATGGGGACAAATAATCTAGATAGGATAGCCAAAATTTCTGATGCTATGAGTTTTAATATGGATCTCGAAACTTGGTTTGAATTATATACCGCTACATTTAATACAGGTGAGATTCCATGGCGACTTCCGTGATTAAGGAAAAATTAGTGCATTTAAGTGAATTATATATTCTGAATAATTTAATAAATCTGTGATTATTAACTCTAGTACTTTGTATAATCTATATTTTTTAGTAATACCTAGCACATTATGAGCAAAAAATATGACCTCGCTATTGTTGGTGCGACAGGTGCAGTCGGTGAGACATTAATCTCAATTTTGGATCAAAGAAATTTTCCAATTAATAATTTATACCTTTTGGCGTCAAAACGATCAGCTGGAAATAAAGTAAAGTGTCAAGGTAAGTCCTGGACAGTTGAAGACCTAGATGCTTTTGATTTTTCTAAGGTACAAATTGGTTTATTTTCTGCTGGCAGCGATATTTCAGAAAAATATGCTCCAGTAGCTGCTTCAAAGGGCTGTATTGTTATCGATAATACATCATATTTTAGGCGTGATAAAGATATTCCTCTGGTTGTTCCAGAAGTAAATCCACATGCAATTGCTAATTACACGAATCGTAATATTATTGCTAATCCAAACTGCTCAACAATACAGATGTTGGTTGCCTTAAAGCCAATATATGATGCTGTTGGAATAGATAGAATTAATGTTGCAACCTATCAAGCAGTTTCAGGAAGTGGAAAAGAGGGAATTACTGAGCTAACAAACCAAACTGCTAACTTATTAAATGGCAAGGGTGTTGAAGTAGAAGTCTATACTAAGCAAATAGCTTTTAATGCTATCCCTCATATAGATACGTTTCAAGAGAATGGTTATACAAAAGAGGAAATGAAAATGGTTTGGGAGACTCAGAAGATTTTTGAAGATGAAAGCCTTCTGGTTAATCCTACTGCAGTTAGAATTCCTGTTGTATATGGACACTCGGAAGCTGTTCATATAGAAACTAAGGAAAAAATTTCTGCAAATGATGCTCGTCAATTGCTAGAAAAGGCAGATGGCGTAATAGTAATGGATGAAAGAAGTGATGGAGGCTACGCAACGCCTTTTATAGAGGCAACGAACAATGATGCTACCTATGTTAGTCGAATTAGGGAGGATATTAGTCATGAGAAAGGACTCAACTTATGGGTTGTTTCGGATAATATTCGAAAAGGAGCCGCACTTAATACAATTCAAATAGCAGAAATTCTTATCAGAGACTATTTAGCTTAAGATAAAATCAAATAATGATTACTAAAGAACGAAAAACTAACGAAACTGATATCAAAGTTAGTTTAGAACTTTATGGTACAGGTAAAGCTGATATAGAAACCGGTGTTCCATTTCTAAATCATATGCTAGATCAAATTGCTCGTCATGGTTTAATGGATTTGTCTATTAAATGTGATGGCGACACAGAAATTGATGATCACCATACTGTAGAGGATATTGGCATTACTATCGGTCAAGCTTTTTTTGAAGCTGTTGGCGATAAAAAAGGCTTAACTCGTTATGGACACGCTTATGTTCCATTAGATGAGGCTTTATCAAGAGTTGTTATAGATTTATCTGGACGCCCTGGACTGGATTTGGGTGTAAAGTTCACAAGAGACAGGGTTGGAACATTTGATGTAGATTTGATTAGAGAGTTTTTTCAAGGATTTGCTAATCATGCATTGGTAACGCTTCATATTGACAATTTAAAGGGTGTAAACTCTCATCATCAGGCAGAAACAGTATTTAAAGCATTTGGAAGAGCAATACGTATGGCTGTAACGCCCGATCAGAGGCAATTAAATGTTATCCCTTCAACAAAGGGTTCACTCTAGTAGAGAATAGGATAAGGATAAAACAACGTGCAAACAATTGCAATTGTTGATTATGGAATGGGCAATGTCCGTTCTGTTCAGAAAGCCTTAGAGTATGTTGCACCAAATGATCACTGTATTCTTACCAGTGATCCTCAAGTAATCAAGAATTCAGACCGTATAGTTTTTCCTGGACAAGGGGCTATGGGAGCTTGCATGAGTGCGCTAAGTTCAAATGCATTAACAGATGAAATTAAATCAGCTTCTAGAGCAAAGCCTTTCCTTGGAATATGCTTAGGATTACAACTACTATTTGATTATAGTGAAGAAAACGATGGTATTAAAGGACTATCAATAGTACCAGGAAAGGTAGTAAAATTTAGAAATATAGATCTTAAAATACCACATATTGGATGGAATTCAGTAAATCAAGTATGTTCTCACCCACTTTGGCATAATATTGACAATAATTGTCTTTTTTATAGTGTCCATAGTTATTTTGTAGATGAGGATGATGCAAGTTGCGTTGCAGGTACGACAAACTATGGGGAAACTTTTACCTCAGCAATTGCAATTGATAAGTTATTTGCAGTACAGTTTCATCCAGAAAAATCCCAAAGCGATGGGTTGCAATTGCTAAAAAACTTTACAAATTGGAACTAAGATATTCCAAAGTATTAAAAAGATATTCATATGTTATTTATTAACATATTAATACCACTGAATGTTAATTTAATAGGTTTTTAAGACTATTCAGATAGGCATCTTCATCAATTTCAGTATTGTTTTTTTGAGAAATGTAGATCATTTCAGCTATACACTCCATCATTAAGTGTTCAACTTCATGCGAATCTTTATATTTTTTGATTAACTCTTGATATATTAAATTAATTCCTATCGGCTGGTTTATTGATAGTTGATCATTAAGAGCTAAATGAAGATTTATATGTAGAAATGGATTTATTTCACCTTGCTCTGGAAAGTATTCCAAATTTACATCATTAATAATATGATGATATTCAGGATGAGATTGTATTATGAATACTAATTGCTGCTCTAGTGGTTCTAAATATTCTTTATTAAGATTTTTTTGCCAGCAACTGGCTAGGAATTCTCTCTGTTTCGTTCTATCTTGAGAAAACACAAGGCTAAGGTATATTGCTAGATATTCTTCTCTTCATATTCACAAAGATCTAGTAAAGTGCATTCAGGACAGTGTGGTGAGCGAGCTTTACAAACATACCTGCCGTGAAGAATCATTAAATGATGAGCGGGTACTTTATAATCATCTGGTATAAATTTTATTAATTTTTTTTCAACCTCTAGTACTGTTTTTCCTGAGGCTATCGCTGTGCGATTAGCGACACGATAGATGTGCGTATCAACTGCTATTGTTGGTTGCCCAAAAGCGGTATTTAGAACTACATTAGCTGTTTTACGACCAACACCAGGGAGAGCTTCCAACTCTTTTCTGGTTTCTGGAACTTGTGAATTGTACTTATCAATTAATATGCGACATGTTTGAATTATATGTTTTGCTTTCGAGTTAAATAGCCCAATAGTTTTAATCGTATCACGAAGAGTATCTTCACCTAGTTCAAAGATAGTTTCAGGTGTATTTGCTAATGGAAAAAGAATCTCAGTAACTTGATTTACACTCTTATCTGTAGCTTGAGCTGACAGCGTTACTGCCACCAAAAGTTCAAATGATGTTGAGTAGTTCAGTTCAGTTGTTGGGTCTGGTATCTGTTTAAGAAGTCTACCAAACATTTCACTTCTAGTTTCTGCGTTCATTTAAACCTTTTTTGAATAAACTATGCGCAAATATTATACTTAATTTTTTGATATTTTTCAATAGATAGGCTTTCTTGATTTATAGAAATGTTTGAGCATAAGCCTCTAAATCTTGCCAGAGTTTATTTTTTTCAGGGTTGCTATTTTTTAAATTATCTAAGCTATTTTCAAAGCTATCAAATGAAAGGAATCCATTTTCACCATTTTGAACTCGAGATTGGACAATTTCAAACCATTCTTCTTGCTCATCTTCGGACAATAATTCAGGATAATTTCTAGCTTTAAAGTTTAAAAATAATTTTAATAATCTTCTGTCTTCAAAGTTAGGATTTAGTAGACCAATTTCATTACTAGAGAGAGATTGAATGTGATTACATATCTTTCTATCTTTATTACTTACAAAATTATCATAAAGAGATTGGTCAATATCATTGCTCATGTCTCTTTCAGGATCTTTTTTATATATTGATTGAACTGTTTTTTCTATTTGCTGTTGATTGTTTTGGATATAAGACAAATTCTTCATACATTTATCCATATCAACTTGTAATTTTTCAATAAGCAGAGGTGAAAGCTTGAAGTTATCCGGTTTCGGACTACATACAAACATAGGGCTTTTGTTAAATATTAGTTCATTCAGTTCTAACTTATTAATCCCTTTAGGTAGATCAGCTTTTTTTGTAAATACGAGTGTTTTTAATTCATAAGATTCTAATTCTAAAATTATTTCAGGGTCTTGTTCAAGATTAAAAACTATAGCGCGGTCGGGGTAATCTGGATGGTAGCAAAGAGCTGTCACCATACGAGTAAATGAGCACTTATATCCAAAAGATGAAGAGGTTAGAAGCATAGGATGAAGGATCTTAACTTGCCTACTGACTTCTTTTTTTTCATTAAGACTGAGAGCGTAATTGAAAAATATTGGCTGGGTTTTTTGAATAATTTTAGCAATACCAATTGTAGCGCGGACATCTGACATAGCATCATGCGCATTTGCATGATCTAGTGCATTAGCTGGGGCGAGTCTATCTAGTTTAAAAATAGGCCTATTATTTTCATTTTTCACCCATTCTAAGCTTTCATGTTCTTTATGAGCATAGCAAAAACGTGCAACATTAAGAATATCCCACCTTGTATTGCCATTTTGCCAATGCCAAGCATAGGGGTCTAAAAAATTTCTAAAGAGAGTGTGACGCGTAAATTCATCATCGAAAGCGATTGAATTGTAACCAACAATACAAGTTTGAGGCAGTGTGAACTCTTTGTTTATTTTTTTTATAAACTCATGTTCAATTAATCCTTTCTGTTCACATAATTGCGGTGTTATACCAGTAACTGCACATGCTTCAGGCGCAGGTAAACAGTCATGAGTTGGCTTACAGTAGAACATATGCTCATCAAGAATATTTAGATTCTCGTCAGTTCTAATGCCTGCAAATTGTGCAATTCTCTGGACTCTTGGAGATAGTCCAAAAGTTTCATAGTCATACCAGTAGAATGTTTTCATAAATTTATTACAGTTATATTAACTATATTATAGCTAAGAGCCTTAATGATTAATGAAACTGTATTAAATTGATTTAGATTTAAAACTATTTATAAAATCTAGGATATGTCTATTAAAAAACTAGTGAGAAATATATAGCCAGACTGTCTCATCAAAAATAAAACATTTGCTATTAACAACTGAAAAAATCTTTTAAATTACAAAAATCTTAAAGATAAACAGTCGGATATACAGAGAAAAATTAAAAACCCAGCACTGAGGCTGGGTTTATTTAAATAATTCTAGAACTATTTTGGAACTACGTTGGCAGCTTGTGGACCTTTTGCGCCATCTTCGAGTTCAAATTCTACTTCTTGACCTTCTTCTAGTGACTTATAACCATCACCTTGAATTGCTCTGAAGTGAACAAAAACATCATCACCACTTTCTTGTTCAATAAAACCAAAACCTTTTTTTGCGTCAAACCATTTAACGCGTCCTGTTGTTGTAGACATGCAGTCTCCTAAAAAAAATAAAACATGGAAAAGATGCAACCAACCTAATTAACTGTGAAAGCGACTTACTATGAATCAACAACACAACATCAAAATTAGCTGTATTTTAACCAGCAATCAAATTTTAACCTAAAAATTTAACTAAATATGTCTATTTGATAGTCAATCTGAGTAAACGAATTTATCTTTTTGGTTTACTACGTGAAAACTTTTTATCTTTGAGTCGATTAGGCTTCCCTCTAGGCTTTCTTTCAAACTTTCTTTTACTGCCTCTTCTTGAAGAATCTTTCTTAAAATGATTATTTTTTTCCCGGGGGGAGGTAGTATTATTTTTTTCTGTGAGCTCTTCGATGCTAAGTTTTTTATCAAAGACCCTAGTTCTTTTCAAGATTTCCATTGTTTCTTTAGGCATCTCATCTGGTAAATCAACAGTGGTAAAGTCTTGAAAAATCTGAATTGCACCAATAAACTCACTGCTAATTTCAGCTTCATTTGCAATTGCACCTAATACATTGCCAGGTTTTATGTTGTCTTTATGACCAACAGCAACCCTGTACCTACGCATCTTTATGGCTGGATTATCCTTTAAAGAGTCTGCATGAATAGAAACAGAAATTTTGTTTTTGTTGTTTTCATCAAATGATGCTTGGTTTATCTCTTTTTCGTTAAGGAGCAATGGTTCTGTACCTTGGGACATTAATGCCAATGCTGAAGCAATTTTGAAAGCGTCAATCTCGTGTTCTTTTTGGTAATCTAGAATCAGCTCTTCAAAGATAGCTAACTCTTGATTGTCTAGAGTATCCGTAATTCTTTGTTTAAAGTTATTAACTCTTTGTTCATTAATGATTTTGGCAGAAGGAAGCAGCATTGGGTCAATTGGCTGACGAGTAATTCTTTCGATTGTTTTTAACATTCTTCTTTCTCGTGGAGCAACGAAAAGTATTGCTTTTCCTTCTCTTCCTGCTCTACCTGTTCTTCCAATTCTATGAACATAAGATTCTGGATCTTGGGGTATATCATAATTTACAACATGAGAAATGCGATCAACATCTAAGCCACGTGCAGCTACATCTGTTGCAATTAATATGTCAATTTTTCCATTTTTGAGTTGTTGAATAATGCGTTCTCTTTGGTTTTGAGCGATATCACCATTAATTGCTTCAGCTGTAAATCCTCTAGCAGATAATTTTTCTGCTAGGTCTGAGGTTGCAGTTTTTGTTCTAACAAAAATAAGTAAGGCTTCAAATGACTCGACCTCCAAAATTCGAGTAAGCGCATCTAGCTTGTGAACGCCACCAACTAGCCAATATCTTTGGCTGATTGTTTGCGCAGTAGCAGTCTTTGTTTTTATTTTGACCACCTTAGGGCTGTTTAAGAATTTTTCAGCAACCCTTCTAATTACATCCGGCATAGTGGCTGAAAAAAGAGCAATTTGACGCTCTTTTGGAAGTTTTTCCATTACCCATTTAACATCATCAATAAAGCCCATTTTTAACATTTCATCAGCCTCGTCAAGAACAAGTGCTTTAAGTGAATTTAGCTTAAGTGTTCCTCTTTTTAGATGATCCATTACTCTTCCAGGAGTTCCTACAACAGCATGTACTCCTCTTTTTAATGGCCTTAATTGAATATCATAAGATTGTCCTCCATATATAGGCAATACATGAAATCCTTTAAGATGTCTAGCATAGGTTTGAATAGCTTCTGAAACTTGAATAGCAAGCTCCCTAGTAGGTGCTAAAACTAAAAGTTGAACTTGATTATTTTTAAGATCGATTCTATCAATCAAAGGAAGAGCAAAGGCAGCTGTTTTACCGGTACCAGTTTGTGCCTGACCTATAATATCATGTCCATTAAGTAAGTAAGGTATGCACTGCTCTTGAATTGCTGAAGGTGTTTCGTAACCAACCTCATCGAGCACCTTTATGAGAGCCTTAGAAAGACCAAAACTATTAAACTTTACGCTTGACTCGTGTTTAGGCATGTACGGTGGGGGAGTAAAAAGGTGCGTATTATACCTTTATTTGATATTCTGCATTGAAAACCGGTAATTACCGCGACGATATCACTAATAAAATAAATTAATCAAACCATTTAATTGAACAACCCATTGAAGGAATCTGTTCTTTAGGGCCATTTCCGGTTATAGCAATATTTTTCATCGCTTCAAACAGATCACGCCTTGCATTTATAACTGACTCCTTTCTTGATTCATCTAGTCTTCCACGATATTGGAGACCTAGGTCTTTATTGTAACCAAAAAAGTCAGGAGTGCAGACTGCACCATAAGATTTTGCAATTTCTTGAGTTTCATCAATTAGATATGGGAAAGGAAAATTTAGTTCTTTTGAAATTTTTTTCATGTTTTCGAACGAGTCTTCTTCATACTCATTAGAATCATTTGACATTATTGCGACACTATTAATCCCTAAAGTTGCCAGCTCCTTTGTATCTCTAATAATTCTATGAATGATTGATTTGACGTATGGACAGTGATTACAAATAAACATTACTAGTAAACCATTTGGACCCTTTAAGCTCTTTAGAGAGTAATAATTACCATCTACGCCCTTTAAATTAAATTCTATTGCGGGTAGATTAAAGTCACAAATTGGGCTTTCAGTTCTTACCATAAAATTCTCCAATTTCTAATTACTATAATTTTAATATACTTTAAATAATGTTAGGCCATCATAAGCCCAAAAATATTAGGCAAATAAGGGATAGTGCTGTTAACTTAAATTAAAAAGATTAAGAATGTTTTGATCACACTGTTCAATGACTTGCTCAACTGGAATCTTTTTTATTCTTGCAACTCTTTCTGCTACTTGAATTAATTCATCTGAGTTTTTATGATTATCAGTCTCAATAACTATAGACTCTATAGGTAAAAATTTTACGATGTCATGAAGTTTGTATGCATGTGGGTTGGTCAGGGAGTTACCAAATCCAAAGGAAAAGTCTATTGTGAGTAAATTCTCGGCTTGTTGGAGACTTCCAGAATAAGCATGTATTACTCCACGGGATTTTGAGTAGGATTTGAGTAAGTCAGTTACATCTTCAGTTGCTTGAACTGAGTGAATGATTAATGGTAGATCAAACCGAGTTGCTAAAGCAACTTGTTCATCAAAAAAGAATCTTTGTGTATTTTGGTCCTTAACTTTAACATAATCTAGTCCACACTCACCAACAGCAATTGGTTTTTCCTCTTCAATTCTCACTTCAAGATCATATAAGTCTATCATTTGATGGCTTTCAACAAACCAAGGATGAATTCCTAGAGCAAAATGACTATTATTATCTTTTGAGCAGCAAGTAATAACGTTATCCCAGTTATCTTTACCAGTCGATGGGACAATAACTCCAGTTGTAGAACTAGAGGGGGAGTTAACATTGTTAAAATCTAAATGTATATGTGAGTTTAGCATTGCTTCCTTTGTTGTCTAATGGATAATAGAATAATTTATAATTTTCTTTTAAGCAAAATAAATGCAACTTTTTTCTAAGAAATTATCGCAGATTTATCTAGTTTTGTTTGTATCAGCATTCTTAACGATAACGGGTAATTTTACATTTTTCGAAAAAACAATTTTAGTTTATCCATTATCTGAGAATTGGCCATTTTTAGGATCTTTATTTCTACTTCTTTTTACCTTTCTAGCTGCATTATTACTAATTTTTTGTTATAAAAAAACAATTAAACCAATTTTAATCTTATTACTTTTGATTTCTGCAATTGTTAGCTATAGTACAAATAATTATGGAATTGTTTTTGACCATAATATGATTACAAATACGTTTGAAACTGATACAAGTGAGTTCCTTGATTTAGTAAGTTTTAAGTCAATTTTATATTTTTTCATATTTGGATTATTACCTTCAATAGCTGTATGGAAGGTAAAACTCAAAGAAATATCATTTAAAGCTCAGTTTTGGGAGCGCTTAAAAGCTTTTTTGATTTTAGTGGTTATAATTGCAGTTGTTCTTTTCTCTTTTTATAAACATTACTCATCTTTTGCAAGAGAGAATTACCACCTAAGAACCTACACAATTCCTAGTTATTATTTATATTCAGCAACAAAGTTTGTTAATTCAAAACTAGCTACTTCAACGAGACCTTTTAGGGAGGTTGGTCTTGATGCAAAAATTAATAAAAAATCAAAACAAAGACGATTAGTCATTTTAGTAGTTGGAGAAACTGCAAGGACTGATCATATGTCACTTAATGGTTATGATCGAAACACCAATCCATATCTAGAAAAAGAGGAGATTATTTCATTTAAGAAAATGACTTCATGTGGAACTGATACTGCTTTGTCCGTGCCGTGTATGTTTTCTTTGCTCGGTCGCTCTAGCTATAATCATTCAGAAGGTAAAAATATGAGTAATGTGCTTGATATTATTAACCATGCTGGTGCGAGTGTTCTTTGGCTCGATAATAACTCGAGCTCAAAGAGTGTTGCAGATCGTCTTACTTATAAAGACTATCGAACATCAGAGCTTAATTCTATTTGTAATCCTGAGTGTCGTGATGAAGGAATGCTTACAAATTTACAGGGCTTTATTGATGAGCAGAATAACAAGGATATTTTGATAGTTTTGCATTCAATGGGAAGTCATGGACCAGCATACTACAAGAGATATCCAAAGGGATTTGAAGTTTTTTTACCAGCTTGCCAAACGAATCAATTAAATGAATGCACTGATGAAGAAATCAGCAATGCATACGATAATACAATACTATATATGGATTATTTTCTCTCTAAAGTGATAGCACTTTTAAAGAATAACTCTCAAGACTCTGATACTGCAATGTTTTATATAAGTGATCATGGAGAGTCATTAGGTGAACATGGCTTATATCTTCATGGCATGCCTTATTTTATGGCACCCGAAGAGCAAATAAAAGTTCCAGCGTTTATGTGGTTTGATGAAGGTTTAACAAAGGTATTTGATATAGATGCAATAAAGAAAAATTCAGAGTTAGTAAAATCACATGACAACTTGTTTCACACCTTGCTAGGACTGATGGATGTTGAAACAGAGCTTTATCAAAAAGATATGGATATTGCGACAAAATAAATTTCAAATATAACCTATTATTTTGTTAGTCGATATTTTAATTTTAGCTTTATGAAAACTTCCATCAAGAATGAAAAGTGATTATAATAGTCCGATTATTCTGAAGCGACATAGAGATAAGATTTATGAAAACATTTAGTGCGAAAGCTGAAGAGGTTAAAAGAGATTGGTTTTTGGTTGATGCTGATGGTAAGACACTAGGACGTCTAGCAACTGAGGTAGCTTCTCGTCTTCGTGGTAAGCATAAGGCTGAATACACCCCTCATGTTGATACTGGAGATTATATTGTGATTGTTAATGCTTCTAAAGTGACTGTCACTGGAAACAAGTACAACGATAAAATGTATCATCATCATACTGGCTATGTTGGTAATTTAAAATCAGTACCTTTCAAAGATTTAATATCTAAGAGGCCTGAAGAAGTTATTCAGAAAGCAGTTAAAGGAATGTTACCAAAAGGTCCTTTAGGAAGAGAAATGGCAAGAAAAATGAAAGTTTTTGCGGGCAGTGAACATACTCATGCGGCGCAACAACCACAAGTGTTAGATATTTAAGGCATATTGATATGGCAGATAAAGAAGTTTTTTACGCAACTGGAAGAAGAAAAACATCAGTTGCGCGTGTATATATGACAAAAGGCAAAGGCGTTTTTACGGTTAATAAAAAGCCAATGGATGAGTATTTTGGTAGAGAAACATCATCAATGATTATAAATCAACCTTTAGATGTTGTTGAAATGCATAATAAATTTGATTTTAATATCCTTGTTAAAGGTGGTGGAGATACAGGCCAAGCTGGAGCAATTAGATTGGGGGTTACTCGTGCGTTAATGGCATATGATGAAGCTACTCGTCCTGATCTACGAAGTGCTGGTCTAGTCACTCGTGATGCTCGTGTAGTTGAACGCAAAAAAGTTGGTAAGAAGAAAGCTCGTAAGAGTGAGCAGTACTCTAAACGTTAAAAGTTAAGAAGACCTAATTCAAAAAAACCCGCTTATTGCGGGTTTTTTATTATATTTAGAGTATATAAAAATTAGTTGAAAAAGTCATATCGCTCTAATTGATTGTATTGAATAACTGACTTAATAGAGTCAATATATTCATTACCAGGATAGGCATAATTAGCTAGACCATCTGCAAGTAAAATTCCTGTGATTACGTTAGAGTCGTCACGCTGTTCCTTTCTTAATAATCGAAGATCCTCATAGGCATAACTTCGATTAATATTAAGAACATAATAGTCGATACATTCCTTAAGCGATTTAAAGCTAGCTACTTCATGGCTTGCATTTTTATCTCTTTTATTGGGAACAACTCCACAACCTTTTTTGAAACACCATATTCCAAAGTAATTATTGAAATCTTCAGCAAAGCGAGATCTACCCCAATTTGATTCATTGGCTGCCTGAGCAAGTATAAGAGAGGGCGGTAAAATATCAATGACTAAAAGTAAATCTTCTTTAGAGGTTAGTTTTTCAATACGATATTTTTTTGCTAATTTATCAAGTTCAGAAGCACTTAACTCATTGTTTAATATAGAGCTTCTAAGTGCAATTATTTCAGCATTCTTTTGATAAATTACCGGCAGAAGGTAATTAAAGAAAACCTCTTTTCTAACAATAGTATTTTCAATTGAGCTAAAGCTCGGCTTGAAAGATGATAGCGATGCTGAAGAGACAAGCGTGCTAACAGAGAATAGAGTGACTAAAAGGCAAATACTTTTTAGATTTTGTTTGATATTTCTATATTTATTGACCATTTGATAATCAATTTACTATTGAAATTTTAGCCCATTATCCTGTAAAAAATAAGTTTTATCTTTCTATTTTTAAAAATAATAATAAGACTTTAAAAATTACTTCAAAATCAAAATAATTTCTATTCAAAATTAATTTTTTAGTGATTAAACTGTAATTCGCATAGTCTTTTATATAGCTGTGAGCTTGCTAATAAATCTTGGTGACTACCTTGTGCAATTAAGTGCCCTTGATCGATTAGTAAAATACGATCTGCATGCATAATAGTTGCAAGCCGGTGTGCTATTATTAGTGTGGTTCTTCCCTGCATTAATTCCTTTAAAGCGACTTGAACTTTTTGCTCACTGCTGGCATCAAGAGCGCTCGTAGCTTCATCTAATAAAAGAATAGATGGGTCTTTAAGCATCGCTCTTGCAATCGCAATACGTTGTCGTTGTCCTCCTGATAAGCGAACACCTTGTTCACCTAAATAGCTTTTAAAACCATCAGGCAGGCCATCTATAAATTCTAATGCGTATGCTTTATTTGCGGCTTGCTTTATTTCATTCTCATTTGCCATAGGATCACCATATCCAATATTATGAGTTACATCAGCTGAAAATAATGTAGGTTGTTGTGGGACATGTCCTATACTTGAACGAAGATCTTTTGGATCAAGATCAACAAGATTAATATCATCAACTTTGATACTTCCTTTGTTCGGGTCATAAAACCTTTGAAGCAACTCAAAAATAGTTGATTTCCCTGCTCCTGAAAGTCCAACAATGGCGACTGTTTCACCTACGCTAACTTGAAAGCTAACGTCTTCTAAAGCGAATTGTTCAGGTCTCGAAGGATAACTAAAACTTACATTTTTAAAACTTAAAGATAAAGGCCCCTTAGTTAAGTGTTTTGGATCGATTGGAGCAATAATTTGAGATTTTTCAGTTAATAACTCAATTAAACGTTCAGTGGCGCCAGCAGCTCGCTGAAGTTGTCCATAAATCTCAGAAATAACAGCTACAGATCTTGCAACCATGATTGCATAAAAAATAAAAGCAGCAAGTTCACCAGCACTTATGATTCCAGATGTAACATCTCTGCCTCCATTCCATATCATAGCTCCCAGACCTGTAAAAACTAGAATCATTGCTGCAACTATTAATAGAGAACTTTGCATGATGCGTTTTTTAGCTGCAATAAATGCTTTTTCAACTTCTATACTAAATGCTTTTGATTCTTCGGGTTCACGCGTAAAACTCTGTACTACTTTAATGTTTTGAACTATTTCACCAGCATAGGTTCCAATGTCAGCAACTCTATCTTGACTTTTCCTTGAGAGGGATCTTAATCGACGCCCATAAATTAGCATTGGAAGTAGAATAACAGGAACACTAATAAGAACTATAAGAGCTAATTTTAAGTTGGTAATGAGCATCATCGTTAGTCCGCCCAAAAATAAAAGAGCGCTACTAAGAGCCATAGATATTGAAAAGCCAAAAATTGATTGAAGTAATGTGGTATCTGTTGTCAAGCGTGCATTAATTTCACCACTTCGATTGAGTTCAAAGTAATGTGGATGAAGTGTCAGCAAATGTTTAAAGACAGCAAGGCGAACATCATTACTAACTCTTTCCCCAATCCATGAAACAAAATAAAAACGAACAAAAGTACTTACAACCATCATGAGTAAAACAAGAAAGATAGTTATCATTGCTTTACTATCGAGAGTATATAATCCTTCGTCAATAAATAATTTGATTCCCTGTCCTAACAATAGAAATGCTATTGAGCTTAAGATAAGTGCAATACCAGCAATTGAGGCAGCTTTTTTATAGGGCTTTATGAAGGGTGATAAATGGAGTAAGAGGCGCAGATCTTGTTTTTTATTTTTTACTGTATTAGTAGTTTTTCTATCAGTTAGACCCATATCTTGAAGGAGCTCCTAAAGGGTAATTATTAAGAAAATGTTATTCTTGGTTTGGTTTTCTAAGTAAGAGTTCAGTAACAGCTTCATTAGGAGTTTTTTTACCTTTGATTACTGATAATACCTGTTCACAGATAGGCATCTCAATTTGATGTTTATCTGCAATTTTAATTACTAGTTTTAGGGTATTAAAGCCTTCCACTGTTGCATTAATATTGTTTAATGCTTGTTCAGCAGGAATGTTGTTAGAAAGTTCTTTACCAAACCTTCGATTTCTAGACAAGTCATCTGAACACGTGAGCACTAAATCACCCATTCCAGATAAACCTTGGAAAGTTATTGTTTCTCCTCCTAGGGCAACCCCAAGTCGAGTCATTTCAGCTAAACCTCTTGTTATGAGTGCTGCTTGAGTATTTGCGCCAAAACCCAAGCCACTTGAAATTCCAGCAGCAATGGCTAGGATATTTTTTACTGAGCCTCCTACCTGAACTCCAATGATGTCAGAATTTGTATAAGCGCGCAGAGAATTAGTTTGAATTGTATCAGCCCAAAAATCTCTAGTTGCTTTATCCTCAGAGGCTACAACTATAGCAGCTGGCTTTTTTTCAACAATTTCAGCGGCAAAGGTTGGGCCTGATATTATGCATGGGGAATATCCAGGCAATTCTTGATTAAAAGTTTCATGGAGAAGGTTACCATTATTAGGGTCAAACCCTTTTGTTACCCAAGCAATTGGTTTCTTATTTAAATGTGATTTAATACTTCTTAGTACATTACTAAATGCATAGCTTGGAGTTGCTATAAGAATAGCCTCTGATTTATCAATAACCTCATAGTTATATCCTAATGAAATATTAGTACTAAATGGTTTATTTAAAGCGTGGTGCTGAATACCAATCTTTTCAATGTTATTTTGATTTTTTGCAATTAGAAATATGTGATCAAATTTATCACTTAGAACAATTGCAAGGGCGCTTCCCCATGCGCCGGCTCCAATAATTGTTAGGGATTTTTTCATAATGGTTATTTTTTAATTGGCAGTTCAGCTTTTTGCCAGGCATTAAAGCCGCCTTTGAGGCTATATACATTTTGGAATTCATTTTTACAAAGTAGGTCAGCAATGCGATCAGATCGAGTACCACTTTTACAATAGACAAGGATATTTTTTGATTTGTCTAATGAGTCAAGTTTGTTTTTAACTTTTCCCATTGGGATATTAAGGTCATCATTTATATATCCAGAAGTGCGTTCTTTTTCCTCACGAACATCTAATATAATGAGCTCATCATCATCCATTAAAGAGACGGCACCATTGGTGTCAACAACTTCATATTTTTTAAATTTTTCACTATAGATGTTCACTATGAGTAGAACAATAAGAGCAAATAGAGTGCCAGTTAGCAGAAGTTCGCCCTGTAAAAATTCAATTAATTCGATCATTTTTGATTGTCCTGTAAAAAAGTATTGAGCATTTGATGTCCATGTTCAGTTAGTATTGATTCTGGATGAAATTGAACGCCTTCAATGGCATAAGATTTGTGACGAACACCCATTATTTCTTCTATATTTCCATTTTCCTTATTGGTCCAAGCAGTAACCTCAAAACAATCTGGTAGGTTTGGCTTTTCCGCAACTAAAGAATGATATCGAGTAGCATTGAGAGGATTTTTCAAGTTCTTGAAAACACCTTTGCCAGTATGATGAATTGGTGAAACTTTTCCATGCATAATTTTTTGAGCGCCTATGATGTTACCCCCAAATACTTGAACAATTGCCTGAAAGCCTAAACATACTCCTAAAATAGGAATCTTTCCTGCTAACTTTTCGATGAGCTCTAAGGAGATTCCAGCTTCATTGGGTGTGCATGGACCTGGTGATATGACAATGTGGTTAGGTTTTAAAGTTTCAATCTCACTTATAGAAATTTCATCATTACGATAAACGCAAACCTCTTGCCCAAGTTCACCAAAATACTGAACTAAGTTGTAAGTAAACGAATCGTAATTATCGATCATTAGTAGCATGTAAAACCCTATTTTTAAGCTTTATTAACTGAGTTTATTTTACAGATAAAAATGATGCAAAGTTCAGGCACTGAAAGTAGCAGCTAGTCTCTTTAAAGCCGCATTGTTTTAAGCGGTCAATGTGAGTTTTTTTATTTTCGGTAATAAGAACGTTTTCAATAGCCTGACGTTTATTGGCAATTTCCAATTCACTGTAGCCGTTTGCTCTTTTAAAGTCTAAGTGAAGTTGAGTAATTTGCTCTTGATTTTCAATATCATCAAAATGAATCTTTTCACTTATTATTAAAACGCCACCAGGATTTAAGCCATCATATATCTTTTTCAATAATGGAGCTCGCTTACTAACGTCAACAAATTGTAGCGTTAGATTAAGTACAACGATTGAAGCATTTTGAATAGTAATTTCATTAATATCTTCACAGATGACTTCTAAATTATCAATCTTTTTCGATAAGTTTTGTTGACATTTTTTGACCATGTTTGGTGAATTATCGATGGCAAAGAATTTATTATTTTTATGATTATTATTAAGAGAAATTGCTAGTGTTATTGCTCCAGTAGAAGAGCCAAGATCATAGTAATTAGTGTTATCTTTTCCATACATTCTGGCTACTAATCCTACCATTTGAATCATCGAATCATATCCTGGTACAGAGCGTTTCACCATATCATCAAAGACTTCTACAACGCTTTCATCAAAACGGAAGTTTGCTATATCATTATTACTATTAAATAGATCATCACGCATAGAGCGTCTCCAAAAAAATTTCACTAACTAGTAATTTTGTTGTGCCAATTGTAAAGGTAGATCGTCTTGCCCACGTGGTATTAAAATTTCCAACCTCTAAATGTCCACGCTTAATGAGTGGATCATTGAATAAAATTTCTCCTAACGGCTTCGAGCCAATCTTAAGAATAAATTTCGTGTCCTCAGTTTTAGGAATTAAAGAGCGAGCAAATACAACAGGCTTTTGTGATCCAATAAGTTCAACTTCTCTGACAATAAATACTTGATTTTTTATTGCACCAAGCAATTTTAATTCACAATCATAAGGTGTATTCTCATTTTGAGAAACTACATTGACATTAAAGTCAGTATATTTATTTCTTAATTTTGCAGTTAAAGATTGATTATCAAGAATCCAATCGCAGAAATGCTTGGGCATGCCTTCTTTGGGGTTGTAAATTCGCCAATTGAACTTGTCTGGATTAAACATAGAGGCCTATTTTACAAGAGTCTTCAAGCTTGGTGAATTCTAGAAATAATTATGCATCAAAATAGTGTGTTTTTTCTTCATCAATCCATCGACTAATGAGTGCTTTTTGACTTTCTAGATTTGCACTTAGCATTTTCGAGGAATAGTAGCCAGCTTGTTTAAGTAAATATGCATCTCTTACTATATTGGCAATCTTCATAGAAGTAATCCCTGTTTGTTGGGTTCCTAAAATCTCGCCTGGACCTCTTAGCTCTAAATCTTTTTGGGCAATCATAAAACCATCATTGCTCTGACGAAGTATATCAAGTCTTTGTTTAGCAGTCTCACTTAGGGGTGATTGGTACATCAAAATACAAACACTTTTTTCAGCGCCTCTTCCAACACGTCCTCTTAATTGATGTAGCTGTGCCAAGCCTAGTCGTTCTGAATTTTCTACAACCATAAGGCTTGCATTTGGAACATTAACACCAACCTCTATTACTGTGGTAGCGACAAGTAGGTCAATTTTTCCATTTGAAAAATCTTGCATAATAGTTTCTTTTTCGGACTTGTTTAATCTGCCGTGAATCATTACAACTTTTTCATCTTCAAGATTATCTGAGAGATAAGTAAAAGTTTTTTCAGCTGATTCAGCACGAAGTGCCTCTGATTCTTCGATTAAAGTACAAACCCAATAAATTTGACGACCTTCTTTTGAAATTTGTTTAATTTTTGTGATTAATTCATCTCTACGTAAGTTGCTTAAAGCAACCGTTTCAATTTTTTGACGTCCCGGAGGTAATTCATCAATAATTGAAGTATCAAGATCAGCATAGGCAGTCATAGTTAATGAGCGAGGAATTGGTGTCGCTGTCATAACTAATTGGTGAGGTGTAATATTTGCCTTTTGAGCAAGCGATAATCGTTGATGGACTCCAAATTTATGTTGCTCATCTATTACTACAAGCGCTAAGTTATCAAAAGAAACATTTTCTTGAAAGAGTGCATGGGTCCCAATAACAACATGTGCTTTTCCGGACTTGATTAGGATTAACTGCTCCTTTCTTTCTTGAGTATTTTGCGATCCAACAAGAAAGGCAACTTTAATTCCAAGAGGGCTAAGATAATTGCTGAAATTTTGAAGATGTTGTAGCGCTAAAATTTCAGTAGGCGCCATAACAGCAGTTTGAAAATTATTTGAAACTGCTTGGATCAAGGCAAAAACTGCAACAATTGTTTTTCCTGAGCCAACATCGCCTTGAAGTAATCTAAGCATAGGTTGTGGCGATGAGATGTCCTCATTTATTTCTTGAATGCAGCGAGATTGAGCTTTTGTTAGTTCAAACTCCAAAGATTTTAAAAGTTGATTAGTTAATGCATTATTAATTGAGAAAATATTTGATTTTTTAGCTTTTCGAGCCATTTTGATTCTTAAAAGACTTAGTTGATGTGTTGCAAGTTCCTCAATAATTAGTCGTTGTTGAGAGATATGTTTAAAAGCCTCTATTTGGGATAAATCTTCGCCTTTTTTAGGGTGATGAAGCAAAAATAGGGAATCTTTTACACTGGGCATGGTGTTGTTAGCTATTTTTTCAAAATAATCATCAATTACAGTTATATTAAGAACTTCTAATGCTTTGTTAACCCACAGCTTCATTTTGGCTTGAGTGACACCAGAACACAGAGGATAGATTGGTGTTAAAGTGGATTCTAGAAGGGGGCTCTGCTCTTGAGTAATGAGTCGATACTCTGGATGATACATTTCCAAGCCTTGCCTACCAATTTTGATTTCACCAAAACACTGAATAGTTTCACCGCGAACAAAAGCTTGTTTTTGATATTGATTAAAGTGAAAAAAACGTAGTAAGATTCGTTGATTTTCATTGTCAGAAAGATAACAGAGAAGTTGTCTTTGTCTTGAAGGAACAACTTCAATTCTATCAATTGACATCTCAATTAAAATCTCATCATTCACTTTAGCCAATGAAAGTGGAGTGATAGAGGTTTTATCTTGATATCTATTTGGAAGATGAAAAAGTAAATGCTCGAGATTATGAATCCCGAGCTGGTTTAATCTATCCGAAGTTTTTTTCCCTAACCCACTAATTGAAATAACTGGATCAGAGAGAGACGGCATATATTAGAAGCTGTATTGGTCTGAATTTGTTACCATTACACCATCCATTTCGACACTAACGCCCTTTGGAAGTTCGTTGACGCCTATTGCAGCTCTTGCTGGATAGGGCTCGGTAAAGTAGCTTGCCATAATTTCATTCAGAAGGGCAAAATTATTTAGGTCAGTTAAGAAAATATTAAGTTTAACAATGTCACTTAAATTACCTTTGGATTCTTGACATACAGCAGTTAAATTCTTAAAAACTTGATGAATTTGCTCTTCTATTCCACCTTCTACTACTTCCATTGTTTCAGGGACTAGCGGAATCTGGCCTGAAAGATAGATTGTTGTTCCTCCTGTAACAGCTACAGCTTGAGAATATGTACCTACAGCTGCAGGAGCTTTGGTTGTTGAAATAATGTGTTTTTTCATAAGATTAAATTATAGTAATAAATAAGTTTAATTATATTCTGGATGGTTATTTTTTTGTAGAACTCTTCTATAGTTATTATCTTGAAGTCTTAACGTTATAGGGAAGACGCGAAATAATTATTGCAGAAAGAATGGACAAAATAAATGCCAAAAGTAATGACGAATTATACTGTTTGCTTTGATCAAATAACCAACCTGCCAGAAAAGGGGAGGCTAGGCCAGCAAAACCCCAAGCCGTAAAAATCCTACTATAGGCCCATGTTGACTTATCAGGGCCAAAGATGTTACTAACTAAGGTCGGGTAAATTGCAATAACTGCTCCATAGAGGCTAGCCACTAGAATCATTAAAATTAATGTTAGATTAATATTTATAAAGATTGTAAGGCTAAAAAGAGCAATAGAATTTATAATTAAAATTACCACTAGAGGGCGCTTACAACCGAAGCGATCTGATAACCAGCCAATATATACGCCTGCAACTCCACTACCAAATGACATTAGCGTAATGCCTGTTATTGCAATTGTTGCTGAACCACCCATTGCTTTTATCATAGGTACTGCATGACCTATCGTCATTAGACCTGCAAAAACACCCAAGAAATAACCAAGCCATAGTCTAAAGAATTTAGGAGTATTCCCTTGATCGTTGATACTTGCATTAGCTTTTGTTATGATATTAATTTTAGAATTACGAAATAAAAATAAAGCAATAATAACAACTATAGAAAGTACAGCTACTCCAAAAATATAGCCAATTTTAAATGTAAATTGATTAAATAATAATGGATAGATTATAGAAAAAACTACGGCACCAAATGCATAAGATGCTGTCACTGAGCCAAAAGCTAATCCAAGCTTTTGACTTGAAACAACAGATGAAACAGTATGAAGTGAAAAGCCATAACCTAGTCCACTCGCAAATCCAAAAAAAATACCATAACCAATTATCCAACCAACCCAACTCCCAGTATTTGAAATAAGGACACCAATTAATGGTAAGGCTGCTATTAAAAATATGATCAATAATGGAGATAGTTGGCGATAGAGGATGTGTCCAAAAAAAACCGCAACTGTAACACTTATTAGTCCAGTTGAATAGACAAGACTTGAGGCCATTCTGCTGACATCTATTTGTAATTCAATGTTTTCTATAAGAGTACTGAATGCATGAATAGAGCCCATACAAAAAGTAATTAATAAACACGCAATAATAACGAATGATTTCTTATTTTTTTCTGAGTAGAAGAAGGTTTCCATCAATGGAACTATACATTAAAAATCGCTAATGTAATAAAAATGAAAAGTCTTAGTGAGGACTGATGCCTCGGATTTTTTCAGCGCGACGACGAAGCATTTCAAGTGTTGAGAGTAATAAGACTGAAAAAATAACCAGAATAGTTGCAGCGGCGAGTATTGTTGGACTGATTTCATTACGAATTCCAGACCACATCTGTCTTGGAAGAGTGTACTGTTCAGGTCCACCTACAAAGAGAACAATAACAATCTCATCAAATGAGGTAATAAAGGCAAAAAGAGCTCCTGAGATAACACCTGGAGCTATAAGTGGGGCCTGTATTTTGAAAAAATTTCTAATCGGTTTACCACCTAGATTTGCTGCTGCTCGCATTAGATTATTGTCAAAACCAGCCAGTGACGCAGTAACCGTTATAACAACAAATGGTATTCCTAAGATAGTATGTGCAATGATTAGTCCTGGTAACGTTGCAACAAGGTTTACTTTGGCAAAAAAGAAAAACATTCCTGCGGCAGTAATGATAAGTGGAACAATCATTGGAGAAATCATGAGCGCCATTATTAAACGATTAAAGGGCATGTGTCGATTAGACAAACCAAGCGCTGCTAAGGTACCTAAGACACTTGCAAAGAAGGTTGCAAAAACTGCAATCAAAGCACTATTTTTAAAACCAATCACCCACCTGTCTGTACAGACAGTTGTTCCTGTATTTTCAGTACAGATACCAAGCATTTCTTTGTACCAGCGGGTTCCATAACCATCAAAGTTAAAGGACCAGGTCTCAAAGCTAAAGATTTTCATTTCAGGGATAAATTGTAGGAAAACTGAATTAGTAAATGATAGTGGAATAACAACAATGAGTGGTGCAACTAAGAAAAACAATACAAGGCCACAAAATACCCTATAAAAATAGTGCCAAAGTTTCTCTCGAGGTGTTGTATAAGAAGGAAATTTCATTACTAACCCATTTTTAAATTATCAATGCCAATAAACTTGTCGTACACCCAGTAGAGACCTAATACTGCAAATAATAACATGGTACCCATAGCAGCAGCAAGCCCCCAATTCAATGTTTGTTGCATTTCACGCGCAACAAAGTTACCAATCATTAGTCCATCTTTTCCACCAACAAGCTCTGGTGTGATGTAGTAACCAATGGCTACAATAAATACTAATATGCATCCAGCACCAACACCTGGGACTGATTGTGGCATATAAACACGTATAAAGGCACGGGTAGGAGTGGCGCCAAGGTTTTGAGCCGCCTTCATGTAGCTTGGTGGTACCCCTTTCATAACGCTATAGATTGGCAAAATCATGAATGGTAGCAGAACCTGCGTCATAACAATAATGGTTCCAGTGAAGTTATACATCATAGGAATTCGATCTTCATCACTAAAACAAAGATCAATATTCGTTTCCCCAAAAAATGGTAAATTGATTGGCCCTTCGAATATGCATGGAAGAACTATGAGCAAAGTATCATTCACCACTCCATTTTGTTGAAGCATAATCATCCAAGCAACAATTCTCACCAGGAGTGATGTCCAAAAAGGCATTAGGACACAAATCATGAGTAAATTTGATGTTCGCATTGGAAGTGTTGCCAGTAAATAGGAGACAGGATAGGCAAGCAGTAAGCAGAAAATGGTCACCATTAAGCTTACCTTGAGAGTTCTCATCCAAATCGTTTTATATATTCGTAAATATTCTTTCTTCTGAATAATGTCCTTATTAGCGTCATACCTTAAGTCAAGAGCATTGAGGTAATAGCCCATTGTATAGGGGTCTTTCATAGCACCTAATGACTGCCAAAATTCAACCTTGCCCCAGCGCTTATCTTTTTTGATCATCTTCTCTTTGTATGGAGCTTCCCATTTATAAGGCTTGATTTCTTCTTTTGATCTCTTGTCTACTTTTATAGCTTCTTTGACCGTTTTCAATAATAAACTTCTCCATCCAGAAAACTCATAAGTCATTCTAGTGCCAGATTTACCAAGTAAATTTTTACCGATATTCTTACCCTCACTATTTTCCATTTTATGAGTTACTCTAATGTCATGAATAACTGCAGCAAACATTTCTTCACTAGGAAGTATGGATTTATCTTCCCATTCTTCGTACTGAGTAAATGTTTCTGGAAATACTATGTTAATAGAGAGATCATCAACACTTCTTGAAAGAAGTTGAGCAATTGGAGTAACAAATAATAATAATACGAATAAGAGTGGAACTAATATTAAAAGAAAAGAACGAATCTTTGTTCGACGTAGAGATTTACGAAGGCTTTCTTTAAGGGGGATACCATCGTTAGTAAGTAGTTCCCCTTGAGAATTAATTGTAGAAGTATTACTCATAAAATAATTACTAAATTACCTACGTACGTATTCCAGTAGAGGTTCTAAGAATAAAAACAGGTCGGTAGTTATACCGACCTATTTTTGTTAAACGAGATTAAGTAAATATGCTCGTTTGTTGGTCAGCTAATTAATTAGCCATCCATGCTGCATAACGATCATTCACTGCTTGACCATTATCTGCCCACCAATCAGGATCGGCAAGAATACCACCTTTCATATGCTCTTCTGTAGTAGGCATATGTTCCATGATAGTCGCACCTGTATTGAACCACGGCTCACCTGCTTCCATAATAGGAAGAGCAGATGGGCGCATAGGAGCATAGTTGATCCAATGAGCTTGATCTGCTTGTGCCTGAGTACTAGAAGCATGAACTAAGAAATGAAGAGCTGCAGCTCTGTTTGGAGCTCCAGTCATAAGAACTAACCATTCCTCTTCAAGAACTTGTCCATCCCAGACAGTAACATAATCAGCACCGTCAGCTAGAACAGCACCACCGATACGGCCGTTATAAGCTATAGACATAGAAACTTCACCTGAATTAACTAGATCTAGTGGTTTTGCACCTGCAGACCAATGTACTACGTGGTCTTTGATCGTGTCAAGTTTAGCAAAAACCATATCTTGTCCTTCTTGAGTATCTAGAACATCATAAATATCAGGAATAGCTACGCCAGATGCATATAATGCCATCTCAACTATACCGTTTCCCCAAGTATGAACACCACGCTTTCCTGGGAACTTTTCTACATCAAAGAAGTCATTAATAGTAGATGGTTGTTCACCTTCGAAGGTAGAACCTAGATGGAACGGAACGTATGACCACCAAATTTGCGGAACTACACAATCATTTGGTACATCAACCAAGAGGTCATCATCCATTGCTACGCCATCAGGCGAGGGTAGGAATATACTACGATCTAGCTCTTCAAATAAGCCTTCATCACAACCCGTACGAGCTTGCGATGGAAGTACATCAACGATATCCCATTGAACGTTACCTGATTCAACTTGAGCACGAACCTCACCTAAGCCACCGTTATAACTAATCAGATTTACTTCACCACTGGAATAAGTATCAATGTAGGCTTTTTGTTGTGAAGCTGAATAGCCACCACCCCAAGAAACCATAGTTACAGCTGCTTGCGCTGCGCCAGCCAACATCGCTGTTGATATAGCTCCTGCAATCAGTGTTTTTGTTATTACTTTTTTCATATGTTTCTCCTTAAGTTAAATCTAGACTCTATCCATCTAGAGCTAGACAATCCTCCGACATCCAGCCGATATCAACTTGTTTGCCTTCTTGAAGGCTAGTGTTATCAACTGAATTTGGAATTTTGACGATAAAATCGTCGTGTCCACACACACTAAAGCGTGTGCGAATATGGTCGCCATGGTAGATTAACTCTTCTACCTTGGCTGAATAAGTGTTCGGTGTTTTTCCTTTTGATGGTGAAACCATAATTCTTTCTGGTCGTAACGATAATGTAGCTCGCTCGCCAACCTTATTGACATTAACTTTGGTTGCGACAACGATATCACCAGAATCTGTTTTTACCGTTGCTTGGTCACCATTAATAGCTTCAACAGTTCCCATTAAGCGGTTATTTTCACCAATAAAATTTGCTACAAAAGCATTTTCAGGTTTTTCATATAGGTCTTCTGGAGATGAGCATTGTAGAACTACACCATCATCAAATACAGCAATACGGTTAGACATCGTTAATGCCTCAGTTTGGTCATGTGTAACGTAGACGACAGTTAATCCGAGACTTTCATGAAGGTGCTTAATTTCATATTGCATTTGCTCTCTTAGGTTTTTATCAAGTGCACCTAAGGGTTCATCCATCAAAACTAAATCGGGATCAAATACGAGAGATCTTGCTACTGCAACTCGTTGTTGCTGTCCTCCTGATAACTGCATTGGACGTCTTTTTCCAAAGTCACCTAGTTGAACCATATCAAGAGCACGATTTACTTTCGCCTCTCTTTCGGTTTTACCCATTTTACGAACTTCTAAAGGGAACGATAAATTCTCTGCTACGGTCATGTGAGGGAAGAGGGCGTAATTCTGAAATACCATCCCAATTCCTCTTTTGTGAGGTGGTACATTATTAATCGGTTTACCTTTAAGAAAGATCTTACCATTTGTAGTCGGCTCAAAACCTGCAAGCATCATAAGGCATGTCGTTTTTCCTGATCCCGATGGGCCCAGCATGGTGACAAATTCGCCTTTTGCAACATCCAGGTTGAAGTCTTTAACTACAATTATTTCACCATCATAACTTTTCTGAACATTTTCAAACTTTACTAACGGTTCTTCTATACTCATAAATAAATATTTTTTTTAAACAAAAAATAAACTACTTAAGGTGGCTTTAACCATCCATTTTAGTTTCTATAGATTAATAACTTTTGAATTTAAACTTTGATTTATCCCGTTTAAAAAGGGTTTCAACAAGGCTTAAATTGAACTCAATTCAACTATAGTGCTTTTAACTTAAATGAAATATACCATATAGATAAGCTTGAGTGTTTCTAATATTGAAACAAAAAGATTCACAATGATACAATTTTTATTAACCAAAAAAAAGGGGTAGCAATAGGCTACCCCCGAAAAAAAGCTTTTTTTAGTCTTCTTGTTTCTCGCCCATAATTGCGCTCAAAATAAGCACTGTTAGGCCACCAGTTGTAATAGCAGAACTGAAGATACTACCCATAAGTTTACCAAATGTACCGCCAATGTTAGTGACTAAGGCACCTGCAAATTGTGGAACCAACAATACACCTATACCCATACCAAAAGATACAGCTAATATAAGCATATTACGACGATTCATATTAACAGTAGACAGAATCTTTATTCCTGCAACAGCAACCGTACCAAACATAACAATAGTAGCCCCACCTAGTACAGGGTTTGGCAATGCTCTAAGTATCGAACCTATATGTGGAAATAGGCCCATTAATATAAGAATAGCGCCAATCCAAACACCTACATGGCGACTTGCAATACCAGTAAGCTGAATTACTCCATTGTTTTGACTAAAAGTCGTGTTAGGGAAAGTATTAAACAAAGCAGCTATTGCTGAGTTTACACCATCACCAAGAACACCATTTTTAATCCGTTCAATATAGCCTTCACCTTCTACATCTTGTTTTGATATCATGCAGTTAGCAGTTATATCTCCAGATGATTCAATAGCTGTAATAACATAGATTAATGCTATTGGGATAAAGGCAATAATATCAAAGTCAAAGCCATATCTAAAAGGTATTGGGATACTTATTACCTCTTGGACAGCAAATACTGCACTAGTATTAACTTTGCCCATCATTAAAGCAACAACAAAGCCAATTACCAATCCAATGACAATAGAGGATAGGCGAAGCCATTGATTGCTTGAACGATTCAAAATAATGATAGATATAAGCACTAAAAAGCCAAGACCTAGGTTAGATAAAGAGCCCCAAAATTCAGGCTTGTTCTCTAGAAGCCATTGACCACCAGCTAGATCAGTTAGTCCAACTTTGATTAAGCTTATACCGATAATCGTAATCACTGTTCCAGTTACTAGAGGCGTAATTAGTTTTCTTAGTTGAGGCAAGACTTGGCTAAGGCCAATTTCTATGAAAGCTCCCAAGAAACAAACACCCATAATCATGGCGAGTATTTCTTCAGGACCACCCCCTTGTGATTTAGCTATAAAACCAGCAGCTAAAACAGAGCTAAGAAAAGCAAAGCTTGTCCCCTGAACGCAGATCATTCCCGCACCAACATTCATAGGTTTTTTAGCTTGGATAATTGTTCCAACACCAGATACCATCAGAGCCATACTTATTAGGTATGGTATTTGTTCACCTAATCCTAGCACTCCTCCGATAATTAATGTTGGGGTTATAACGCCTACAAAGCTTGCTAACACGTGTTGTAAGGCCGCAAAAAACTTTTCAGCAGGTGGTGGATCTGCTTCGAGTTCGTAAATTAACTCTGAATCACTCATATTAATTCCCCTTTAAGTTATTAAGAAAATTGTTAACAATAATTGTTAACACTAGCCATATTACCAGAATTATTTTATATTTTTGAACAAAACTATTTGCTTTTTAGTAAATCTGTATTGATTTGTGAGAGTTTGTGTTTAGAGTATAAAATTAGTGGTTATGCCATCCCATTCAATATAAATAATATTCATGAATAAATCCAAAGTTTCTAATGAGATTCTTGAGCAGTTGAAGGCTATTGTTGGTATAAATAATTTTATTGATGATGTTAATAATATGAACGCCTATCTAACTGACTGGCGTAATCAATTTCATGGATCATCTCCACTTATACTAAAGCCTCTTGATTCCCAGATGGTTTCAAAAATATTGAAGATATGCAATGAAAATAAGGTTGCCGTGGTTCCTCAAGGAGGCAATACAGGTCTAGTTGGAGGAAGCATTCCTAGTAATTTGGGTAATGAGATTATTATATCCTTGGAAAAAATGAATAAAATCATTGATATTGATTCAATTAATTACACAATGACCCTTGAGGCAGGTTGTATTTTATCTAATGTCCAAAATGCTGCTTTTAATGCAGACCGATTTTTCCCACTCAGCCTTGCAGCTGAAGGTTCTTGTCAAATTGGAGGAAATCTAGCAACCAATGCTGGTGGAACTGGAGTGCTGCGTTATGGCAATGCAAAAGAACTTGTTCTAGGACTTGAAGTCGCCCTGGCTGATGGCACAATCATCAATACACTCAAGCACTTAAGAAAAGACAATACAGGTTATGACCTCAAGCAATTATTTTTGGGTTCAGAGGGTACATTAGGAATTATTACTAAAGCAGTTATTAAATTATTTCCAATCCCAAGAAGTAAAGTCACTTCAATTGTCGCCATTCCAAATATTAAATCAACAGTTGATCTTCTTGCTAGTTTTAGAGAAAAAACTGGAGATAGTATTAGCGCTTTTGAATATATTGATAGGAATTGTATTGACTTATTATTAAACAAGCTACAAATTAAAGATATTTTTAATAGTGCTTTTGAACATTATGCATTGATTGAACTTTCTTCTAGTCATAAAAATGAAAATTTAATGATGCTATTGGAGGATGCAATTTCAAGTTCAATTGAAAATGGGAGTGTTATTGATGCCATTGTTGCTTCAAATGAAACTCAAGCTGCCCAGTTTTGGAATTTGCGTGAGTCGCTACCGGGACTCCTAAAAAATAATGGTGATTTTGTAACCTTTGACTTATCTGTCTCAATATCTTTACTGCCTGCTTTAATCGAAAAAACCGCTAAGGCATGTAATGACCTTTGTAAAAATTCCAAAGCTTACATATTTGGACATGTAGGCGATGGAAATATTCATTACTATTTGTTTAAACCTGAAGAACTATCTAAAAATGAATTTTTGAGTCTTAAGGATGAAATAAAAACATCACTTTATGATATTACTAATGAACTTGATGGAAGTCATAGTGCCGAACATGGTATCGGTCTTGCAAAAAAAGAGGAGTTAAAAAAATACAGCTCTAAATCTGAATTTAAATTAATGAACTTGATAAAAAAATCTATTGACCCGAATAATATTTTGAATCCTGGCAAGGTTTTGTAGAAGTCAGAAAGATGGTGCCCGGGGCCGGAATCGAACCGGCACGGCCGTTAAAGCCGCAGGATTTTAAGTCCTGTGTGTCTACCAATTTCACCACCCGGGCATTGAGATGTGAAGAACGAGAAATTATATACTATCGATATTAATTATTTTTAACAATTGTCTATTAAGATAGGCTCAAACAAACATTAAAATCTTTCTTGGAGCCAACTAATAAATAGCGCTGTTGTTTGGTCACGATTAATTTCATTTAAGCTTTCATGACGCGTGTGCTCTAGGATGTTGCAGGTTACATCAGAGAGTCCATTATTGCGAAGTTTGACTGCAAGTTTCTCCATGTCACGTCCATTATTAGTACAAGGATCATTAGCGCCACCTATGATGTGAACTGGGAGTTTTTTAGGTAAATTTTTTAAATTCTTTTTATTACCCGCATAAAAAACACCATCCAAAATATCTCGCCACATTGATATTGAGACATCAAAACCACAAAGTGGGTCTTCTACATAAAGATCAACTTCTTTTTTATCCTGAGAGAGCCAGTCAAACTCTGTTCGGTTTGGTTTAAACTTTGCATTCCAAGACCCAAAAGAAAGCTTCCAAGCAATCAAGCTTGGGAGTTTTGGATTGCGAATAAGAGCCTCAAGAGCTAATATTTTTCGGGATACTTGGGGTAGGAATCCAGTTTCAATCCCACTATTCCAGCAAGCAAGAGCATTAACTCGATCAGGATATTTTAAGGCAAAGTTTAAATTAATAATTGAGCCAAGTGAGTGTCCAAAGCAAATAATTGGTTTATTTGGAAGTCTTTGTTTGATAAGATTGATAACTTCATTTTGATCTTCTAAAACCAAACTAAATCCATTGGATTCAGCGAATACACCTTGGGGCGCATCATTTGCTTCAGTGAATCCATGGCCTCTATAATCATGGGCAAAAACTGCATAGCCAGCAGCTGTTAGTTCTGATGCAAATCGAGAATATCGAATTGCATGCTCTGCCATCCCATGCGCAATATGAATTACTGCTCTAACTTCTCCTATAGGAAAAAGACTATAAAGATTGATTTTTAAGCCGGTAGTAATTTGATAAGTTTCTCTTTCCATAAAATTATTAAATTGAAGCAACTGGTTCGATGTTATACAAATACTTATAGTAGTTCAAATGATAAAACAAAAGCATATTAATTAAAATAATAAATATTAATAACATAATCTAACCTTTATTGAAGCAAGATAAATAATTTATGTAAAATTTATCGTAAATTCATTAAAATTTTTTGAGGTTATTTCTTTGATTAAATTAATATTAGTAATGCTACTTGGTTGGGCTGGCTTTACTCTTTTCAAAAAATATTTAAAACCAACATTGAATGGAACTGTAGAGACTGAGTCTGGTGAAAAAATGGTTGCATGCTCCGTCTGTGATACCCACATACCTGAGTCGGATGCGATTATTAAAGATGGTAAAACTTTTTGCTCTAAAGAGCATTCGGAGTAGATAGTAATGAAGTTTCTGTTTGATTTTGGACCCATTATTCTGTTCTTTGTTGTGTATAAATTCTACGGGCTTTATGCTGCGATATACGCAATGATTGGAGCAACTTTCGCGCAGATGATGTACGCTCGTTTCAGTACCGGGAAGTTTGTTACCTCACAGGTACTCACCTTTGTTTTGCTGATAGTTTTTGGTGGAATTAGTATTGCATTAAGAAACCCCGCATTTGTAATGTGGAAGGTGAGCGTACTATACGTGATATTTGCACTCGCTCTCATTGGAAGTAATTGGATTGGAAGTAAGACCTTGCTTGAGAGGATGATGGGGAAGGAGCTTCAACTACCAAGAGAGATTTGGCTTCGTTTAACCTGGTTCTGGAGTTTTGGTTTTATAGGAATTGCAATCGTAAATGCGTATTTTGTAAATGCAGCACTTTCTGCTCGACAAAGCTTTTTAGATAGTGGAATACCAATTGATCCTAAGACTGATTTAAGTAATTTTGATTGTAGTAAAACGCTTCTAGAGGAGCTTTGTTTGACTGCTCAGAGGGCTGAAGAAGCTTGGGTTAATTTTAAATTATTTGGCACATTGGGTTTAACATTAGTTTTGATAGTTATTACAGTTTTTCTTCTCAGTAAAAACATTAAAGAAAAAGAAGCTGGGCTTTAATATTTCACGATTATCGATAATAACGTTTTGCAAACACATTTTTTATAGCCCTAGAATTGGAGCATTCCTTGACAAAAGTTGGTGCACTAGTTGCTTACAAAGGTAAACCGGCAAAAATTATTGCCTCAACAACCCATAAGTTTGAGTTAAATTTTTCTGATGGTACTTCTCAAAAAGTTCGAGAGAAAGATTTTCGATATATCCATCCAGTATTCTCTAGTATTGTTGATCAATGCCCTTTAGTAGATCTAAGTATCTTAAATGATCTTCAAGTTGAAACACTTTCATTAAAAGAAATTACCGAGTGGCTTTTTGATGACTATTCAGCTCAAAATGCGTGGTGTACTTATTTAATGGCCGAGGATAATCTTTATTTTTTTTGGAGTAAAGACCTATTAAAGCTGCGCTCTAAAGAGCAAGTGAGGATTATTGAAAAGCAAAGACATGATAAAGCTTTAGAGGGTGAGAGTTTAGAACGCTGTGTTAAAAACTTAAAGAATAATATTTTTAAAGATGATGATATTTTCTGGATAAAGGAAATAGAAAAGGTTGCACTTAATCAATCAAAACACACTAAGGTTTTAAGTGCCTTATCTATTGACAACATACCAGAAAGTGCACATCAACTACTTCTAAAAATAAAGTATTGGTCTGAATTTACCAATCCCTATCCTGAGAGACATAAAATTTTTAGAGATGAAGAGCTAACTATTGTATCCAATGAAGTTGATAGAGAGGATTTAACTCACTTAAGGTGTTATGCAATAGATAATAGTGATTCTAGCGATGCAGATGATGCAATTAGTATAGAAGAAAATCGAATTTGGATTCATATTGCTGATGTTGCAAGCCAGGTTGAAATTGATAGTGATTTAAATATTTATGCTCAAAAAAGAGCATCAAATTTGTATTTGCCAGACCAAATTATTCATATGCTCCCACCAGAAGTATCTGATATGTGCTCACTTGGACAGAATGCTAAGTCGAGTGCTCTTTCTGTAAGTTTTAATATGGTTAATTCTCACATTAGCGATGTAAAAGTATCTCAGAGTATGATTAAAGTTACAAAAATCAGTTATGAGAATGCTGATAAAGAGCTTAAAGAAAATGAGGTTTTATCAAAGTTAAGTGTAATAGCTGCTTCACATAAAGCTTTTCGAAATGATAACGGAGCAATCAAGTTAGATTTACCTAATGTAGAAGTTAAGGTTAAAGATAATAAGGTTAATATCAAAGTACAAGTAGAGAGTGCGAGTAGAGAGCTTGTGGCAGAGATGATGGTAATTGCCGGTCGAGCGGTGGCGAAATTCGCTATTGAAAACAAAATTTCTATGCCTTTTTTAACACAAGAAGTTGGCAGTTTTAGTGAAGAAATAATGAACAATAAAGAAAACTTAACATTCTCCCAAGCCTTTCAAGCAACTCGAAGTTTTAAGAGATCAAAAATATCGACTAAACCATCATTGCATGCAGGTCTTGGTTTGTCTTATTATGTAAGGGTAACCAGCCCCATAAGGCGTTATCTAGATTTACTTGTTCATCAGCAATTAATAAGGTTTATAAATAAACTACCAACATTAAATGATGCTCAGCTTAAAAAAAGAATTAAGATAATGAATGTTGCAATGCCGAAAGTTAATAATGCTACTCGGCAAAGCATTGAACATTTTAAGTGTTTATACTTAAAACAAAATAATTCTTGGTATGGGAAGGGGGTTATTGTTGAACTTCACGGAGATAAGGCTACAGTTCTTATTCCACAGATTGCAATGATGACGCAAATAAAACTCTCGTCAAATGCTAAGCTAGAAGATGAAATTAAATTGAAGGTAAGTTCAATTAATCTTGTTACCAGATCAATCGATTTCAAGCCACTCTAAACTTTCGCTTAGTTTAATAGCATTCCCTTTACCATTGTCCCAATCGCCTAAGACGTATCGAGTATATCCATCCGTAATATGAGTATTTTGCCTGTGGGTATGCCCATGAATCAGATCATATCCAGGATAATTCATCATTAATTTATTAGCTGTTAATTGGTTTACATCCATAATTGTCTCAGATTTATAACTTTGAGCTTCAATACTTTTCTTACGGAGCTGACCAGTAAATTTGAGACGAGTACTCTTTGGAAGGTGAAGAAAAATGAACTTAATAATAGGGTTTCTAAGAACTTTCTTTAGTTTTTGATAGTTAACGTCATCAGTACAAAGACTATCTCCATGAATAAGAAGAAATTTTTTTGTATTATGTTCAAGTATATAAGGCTCTTTAATAAGTTTACAGCCTGTTTCAATTTCAAATTTGTTCGAAAGTAAAAAGTCACGATTGCCAACCATTACAAATACTTTTGTTTCTTCAGTTAATTTTTTGAGAGTAGAAATTATTTCCTTATAGCTTGAAATTGAAACATCATCGCCTAGCCAGGTATTAAATAAGTCTCCCAAAATAAATAATTGATCTGCTTTTGATGCATACGCATTGCAGAACTTATTAAAAAACTTAACTTTATCCCCCTCAACGTGTGTGAGATGAAGATCAGAGATGATTAATGTCGTTAACATGTCATTAGTTACCAGAATTAATCTGGCATCATAAAATTAATCTTTAATAGAGGCTTTGGTAATAATAATAGCTTCACCTGGGACATCAGCATGTCCACCTAAATTTATTGTCTCAACTTTTTGAATTTTATCAACAATATCTTGTCCTGCGACGACTTCACCAAAGACGCAATAGCCCCATCCATCTTGACCTGGAAAATCTAAAAATTGATTATCTGCTACATTAATAAAAAACTGTGAACTTGCAGAATGAGGAGCCATAGTTCTTGCCATAGCAAGGCTATATTTGACATTCTTAAGGCCATTCTTGGCTTCATTTTCAATATTTTCTTTAGTTGTTTTTTGTTGCATATCTTCAGTCATTCCTCCACCTTGAATCATGAAGTTAGGAATAACTCGATGAAATATAGTTCCATCAAAAAACCCATCTTCTACATAATCAGTAAAGTTTTTTGCAGTGATTGGGGCTTTTTCAGCATCAACAGTGATATGAATTTCACCCATGTTTGTTTCTAGAATAATCATGTTTTTTGTCTTTTTATTGAAAAGTGAGAATTATAACTTATTTCATTAACACTACTTTCATTAACAGCAACGTTCGAGTATAATTCATCCCTTTTTAGCAATCAGATTGGGATTTGTTATGTACGCAGTTATTAAAACAGGTGGAAAACAATACAGAGTTTCAGAAGGTGAAACTTTAAAAGTTGAGAAGCTTGAAGTAGAGCCTGGAAAGAAAGTAACTTTTGATGAGGTTTTGATGATTGCAGATGGTGATAAAGTTCAAGTCGGATCGCCGCATGTTGCTAAAGCTAGCGTTGATGCAAAAGTTATATCTCAAGGCAAAGGTAAAAAAGTACATATTTTAAAGTTCAGACGTCGTAAGCACTCTATGAAGCAGCAGGGTCATCGCCAGTTGTATACAGAGATACAAATTGATAAAATTAAGGCATAAGGGGTAATTTATGGCACATAAAAAGGCTGGCGGTAGTACTAATAATGGTAGAGATTCGGTATCTAAACGACTTGGGGTGAAACGTTTTGGTGGCCAAGTAGTATTAGCTGGCAATATTTTAGTTCGTCAAAGAGGCACCAAGTTCCATCCAGGTAATAATGTACGAAAAGGTAAAGATGACACTTTATTTGCTGTTGCTGATGGAAAAGTTCAATTTGAAAAGAAAGGTAAATTCAATCGTCAATACGTTTCTATTCAATCAGCCTAATAATTCACTTTTAGTTATTTCAAAAAGCGCCTTCTGGCGCTTTTTTATTATTAATCTAATCTATAATTAGAGTTCTTATGAAATATTCAATTGTTTTCCCAGGCCAAGGTTCTCAATCTATTGGAATGTTGTCAGATTTATCCAGCAATTTCTCAATAGTTAGTGAGATTTTTCAAGAAGCAAGTGATGCTTTAGGGGTTGATTTATGGAAAATTGCTCAAGAAGATCAAGAAGCACTGAATCTTACAGAAAATACACAACCTGTAATGCTAACAGCGGGTTATGCAACCTATAAAGTTTTATCAAATGAAGTTAAGCTTTCACCAGTTTGCATAGCTGGGCATAGTCTAGGAGAATATACAGCGTTAGTGGCTTCTAAATCTTTAAATTTTTTTGACGCAGTTAAATTGGTTAGAAGAAGAGCTGAATTAATGCAATCTGCTGTTCCAAGTAGCTCTGGGTCAATGGCTGCTATACTTGGACTTGATGACGCAAAGGTTATTGAGATGTGTGCTCAATCTAGCTCTTATGGGGTAGTGGAAGCTGTTAATTTTAATTCACCAGGACAAGTCGTTATTGCTGGTGAAAAAAAAGCAGTTATTAAGGCTTGTGATGCAATGAAGGAGGCTGGAGCAATACGCGCTTTAGTTCTTCCGGTTAGTGTTCCTTCTCACTGCTCACTCATGACAGATGCAGCAGAAGAATTTAAAACCTCAGTAGATACTGTAAATTTTCAAATGGGTAATGAAAGAGTTATCCATAATGTTGATGCAGATTATGCGCGTGATGTTGAAGAGATAAAATCTAAGTTAATTGAGCAGCTTCATAAGCCAGTTCTCTGGACTTCATCAGTTCAAAAAATGAAAAAATTAGGAATAGAAAAGCTTATTGAGGTTGGCCCTGGTAAAGTATTGGCTGGACTAACAAGGCGTATCGATAAGTCGCTTAGTGGTTCAGCTATAATAGATATAGCTACATTAAAATCTACGATAGAGGAGTTATCATAATGCTGAATGGACAAATAGTCTTAGTGACAGGGGCAAGTAGAGGTATTGGGAATGCAATTGCTTTAACATTAGGTGGAGCAGGTGCAACTGTAATAGGAACAGCAACAAGTGAAGAAGGAGCAGATAAAATTTCTAAAATATTTTCAGAGAGCAATATTCTTGGCAAAGGTATGAAACTTAATGTAACTGATAATAATCAGATTACAAGTGTTTTGAAGGCAGTTTCTGACGAGTATGGGGCAGTTGATGTATTGATAAATAATGCTGGGATTACTAGAGATAACATTTTGGTTCGAATGAAGGAAGAGGAGTGGGATGATATTATTAATACCAATCTTTCTTCAGTATATAGGATGTCCAAGGCAGTATTACGCGGCATGATAAAGAAAAAAGCTGGGCGCATTATTTCTATTACATCTGTAGTGGGTGCTATGGGAAATGCAGGACAATCAAATTACGCCGCAGCTAAGGCAGGTATTATGGGTTTTACTAAGTCATTGGCGCGTGAAGTCGGCGTTAGAGGGATTACAGTTAATGCTATTGCTCCAGGTTTTATTGAGACAGATATGACTGACAGGCTTCCTGAAGACCAAAAGGCAGTTCTAGCCAGCCAGATTCCTATGGGAAGATTGGGTACAGTAAATGAGATTGCACAAGCAGTATTGTTTTTAGCAAGTGCTAGTGGCTCCTATATTACAGCTCAAACATTACATGTCAACGGTGGAATGTATTCAGTCTAGATTGTTAGACTTACTCCTCTTTAATAGCTTTTAAAGAGTTTCGGTCTTTCAGGTTTATCTACGTGATTTAAAAAATGATTGCAGTAATTGGCTACACTTTCTCTCTGAAACACCTCCAGTAATATTAATTTTATGTTTAAAACAATTTGCATTAGTTAGATCCTCAGATGAGCCGCATACGCCTGTTTTTAGGTCATGTGCTCCATAGACAATGCGTTTAACTCTAGCGTGTACCATGGCTCCAAAACACATTGCGCATGGCTCTAGCGTAACAAATAGTGTGCTACCATTTAGTCGATAGTTTTGTAGTTTGCTTCCTGCCGCTCTTATCAGTTGGATTTCAGCATGGGCGGTTGCATCATTTTTTGATATAGGCTGATTGTGGGCTTTTGAAATAAGCAGCCCATCTTTAACTAAGATGGCACCTACTGGAACTTCACCCACTTTTTCTGCCTTTATTGCTTCTTGAATCGCGATTTGCATCCATTTTTCATCTTCATTCATAGTTTAATTTTAACAAAGTAATATCAGTTTTGATAAAGGCTTATTGTTTAAAGCCAATTTCCTGCAGATGCTAATTTAAAAGCAATTGTAAACATAATAAATGCTATGAGGCAATCAAGAATACGCCATGAAAATGGACGTTTCATTATTGGTGCTAATAATTTGGAACCATAAGCAAGGCTAAAGAAAAATATAAAGCTTGCGAGGGAGGCGCCTAATACATATGCCAGTTTATTTTCGGCAGGAAATTGTTGAGATACAGAGCCAATAAGAATCATTGTGTCAAGGTAAACATGAGGGTTAGCAAACGTTAAAACTGCAACAATTGATAAAGTTGGTAAAAGGCCTTTTGATGAAGATGTTTCAATCTCAAGAGTAGTGTCAGATTTAAATGCAGCTTTTAATCTGAGAATTCCGTACCCAGAGAGCCAAATAGCAGAAAAACCAAAAAGTAAATTTGATATTTCGCTAACGAGATTATTTAAAAAAAATGAGATTCCTGTGACACCAATACTAATTAATAGAGTATCAGAAACTGCACAAAAAAGAGCTACATAAAAAACATGTTGACCAATAATGCCCTGTCTTATGACGAAAGCATTTTGAGCACCTATTGCCACTATTAAGGAAATTCCAAGAAAAAAACCTGTCAAAAAAGCTGATATCACAATGTAAGACCTTAATTCTTTAGTTATTAATTATTCCCACTCAATAGTGGCTGGTGGTTTCCCTGAAATATCATATACCACCCTAGAGACTCGAGAGATTTCATTCATAATCCGATTTGATACATGATCTAAGAAATCATATGGCAGCCTTGCCCAGCGTGCAGTCATAAAATCTATAGTCTCCACTGCTCGAAGTGCAATTACATAATCATATCTTCTTTCATCTCCAGTAACACCTACCGATTTAACTGGAAGGAAAACCGCAAAGGCTTGATCAGCCTTATCATACAGTCCTTGATTATTAAGTTCCTCCATGAAAATTTGGTCTGCTTTTCTTAAGATATCAGCATACTCTTTTTTAACCTGACCAAGAATTCTAACACCAAAACCTGGTCCAGGAAAAGGGTGGCGGTAGAGCATTTTTTTTGGTAATCCAAGCTTTACTCCAATAGCTCTTACTTCGTCTTTAAACAGTTCTTTAAGTGGTTCAACTAGTTCAAACTGCATGTCATCTGGCAAACCTCCAACATTATGATGAGACTTAATCACTTTTGCTTTACCTGAGGCGGCACCTGCTGACTCAATTACATCTGGATAAATAGTACCTTGAGCTAGAAATTTAATGTCTTTCAATTTCTGTGCTTCATGATTAAATATGTCAATAAATGCTCGACCTATAATTTTCCTCTTTAATTCAGGATCACTTTCATTCGAGAGTTGATCATAGAAGTATTGTTGTGCATCAGCTCGTATAACCTTTACACCTAAGTTTTGAGAGAAAGTTTTCATTACCTCATCACCCTCATTGAGTCTCAATAAACCGTTATCTACAAAAACACAGGTCAACTGATAGCCTATAGCCTTCTGAAGGAGTATTGCAACGACCGAAGAGTCAACTCCACCTGAGAGTCCTAAGAGAACTTTATTGATACCAACTTTAGATTTTATTTTTTCTAATAAATCATCAATAATATTATCTGTAGTCCAATTCTTTTCGCATTGACATATTGTTGTAACAAACCTCTCTATTATTCGAATTCCCTGCTTTGTATGAGTAACTTCTGGATGAAATTGTAGTCCAAAGTAGTTCTTTTTATTGTTTGCAAAGCCAGCAATTGGACAATTATCTGTTGATGCAATTAACTCAAAGTCATTTGGCAATTTTGTGACCTCTATTCCATGACTCATCCAGACATCTAAAAGTCCATGACCTTCAGAATTAATTTCATCATTAATATCAATTAAAAGTTTAGAGTGATTTCTAGCACGAATCCTTGCAAATCCAAATTCTGCATTTTTAGCACTTCTGGCATCACCTCCAAGCTGAACTGCCATAGTTTGCATTCCATAACATATTCCTAGGATTGGTATTTTTAAGTCAAATACGATATTTGGAGCTCTGGCTGAGTCAATTTGGCTAACTGTATCAGGACCTCCAGAGAGAATAATGCCATTAGGGTTAAAATTTTCAATAAAATGAGGATTAACATCGTATGGAACTAATTCGCAATAAACGCCAATTTCTCTGACTCGTCTTGCAATTAATTGGGTATATTGCGAGCCAAAATCAAGTATTAAGATTTTATTATGGTGAATGCCTGACATAAAGGATGTTTATAAAAAAAATTAACTATTAATAGTTTATATTTTAATGAAAATTACAGATCGTTACATTGCTAAAACGCTTTTGAGCTACACACTAGTTGTTCTTCTAGTTTGGCTTAGTATTTATAGTTTTTTTAACTTTTTAACAGAGATAAATGTTGTTGGCCAAGAAAGTTATACAATTCTATCGGCAATTAAATATATTATTCTTAAAATGCCGGAAGTTACTTATAGTCAAGCTTCACCAGTAATTTTATTAGGGTGTATTTTAGGAATGGGGCATTTAGCAACAACTAATCAGCTTCTTATTTTTCGAGTATCTGGTGCTTCGATACTAAAAATTACAGGAACAACTTTAAAAAATGCACTTATTTTTGTTATTGCAATAATTGCTATTGGAGAAGTAATAGCACCAATGTCAAGTAATTTTGCTGAACTTGGTCGGACTAATGCTTTAGGAAATATTTCTGTAACCACTAGCCAAGAGGGTTTTTGGATTAGGGATGGTGATAACTTTATTAATGTTAAAAAAAATATTGATGGCAAATTATTTAGTGGGATTACAGTTATTGAAGTTAACTCATCAAATATGATTGAGAGAGTTATTAAATCTGAAAATGCTGTATTTGATGGCAAATCTTTAGATATGAGTGGCAGTAAAATTTTTTCAATTAATGACTCAAGTGTTTTTGATAATATTTCTTTAAAAGAGCATAATTCATACAACAAAACAGTTTCATTTGACCAAGATTTAATTGATAGTCTAAAAAAGGAGCCGAAAGATCTTACGACTTGGACCATTATTAAACAGATTCAGTTTTTATCTGATAATAAATTAAGGTCTGGAGTTTATGAGGTGGAACTATACAAGCGGCTAATTAAACCACTAACACTTGTTGCAATGATTTTGTTGGCGATGGTGTTCATTTTTGGATCTACAAGAGATATAACACTAGGTAGAAAAATATTTTTGGGAGTTACACTTGCATTATCATTTGAAATGCTATCTAGAATAGCTAGTGCAATGGCATTGAGTTTTAACTTTAATCCTCTTATGAGCGCTATAATTCCCTCTACTTTATTAATGATTATTTCAATAATTTTGTTAATTCAAAAATCTATGAGCTAGCTTGATGAGCCAAGTCGATTCAAAAACTGCAAAGCAAAAACTAAAAATACCAAATCGATTTGAAGTTATTTTGCTGAATGATGACTATACTTCAATGCAGTTTGTAGTAGACATATTGCGACAATTCTTTCACAAAGAGTTTTTAGCTGCTGAAGCAATTATGCTGAAAATTCATATTGATGGAGAGGCTGTATGCGGTACTTATTCTTATGATGTTGCACAAACAAAAGTCTCTCAGGTGATAGAATATTCTCGAAAAAATGACCAACCATTGATGTCGGTTTTGAGAGAAGTCGGCTTATAGGTTTTGTGATGATTAAGTTTTTTATAAGGATCCAGCATGTTAATTAAATCGATTGAATCGTTAAATGATGGTTTGAATATTTTATGGGATGACAGCTCTTCAAGTTGTTTTCCTTGGCTTTGGTTAAGAGACCACAGTGAAAATGAAGTGGATCTTCATCCAGACTCGAAACAACGTCAAATTAATGTATTCAGTGAGTCACCTAATAATGCTGTAAATAAAGTATCAATAGATAAAAATTCCAGAAATGTTTTGATTCAGTGGGTTGATGAGTCTGAAAGTTGTCTTTCTTTCGACTTGCTTAAATCCATGGCAGAGCCCAATCCTCCTCATGCTAAAGCTTTACGATCTTCAAATCTCTGGAATTCACCTAAAGAGATTGAAATTTTTCCTGAAATTTCATACAAGGCGGTTATGAGCGATGGCGGTATAAAAACATGGCTGACGCATATACAAAGAACTGGATTTGTTTTAGTAACTGAAACTCCAGCAACACCAGAGGTAACAAAAGAACTTATGGAGAGAATGGCTTATATTAGAAATTCTATTTTTGGAGGGTTTTCAGTTTGGGATAATAAATTAGAAAGTCCTGATGATACAGCCTTTACATCATTATCAATTGAGCCGCATACTGATGGAACATATGTTCATGATGCTCCAGGTCTTCAAACATTGCACTGCATAAAAAGAGACTCTATTGGCGGTGAAAATCAATTGATTGATGGTCTCGCAATAGCTGAAAAAATGCGCAATGAGTATCCAGATGCTTTTAATATTTTATGCAATGTGAATATTCCTGGACGCTACATTAAGCCAAGCACTTATTTAGAAGCACATCGGCCTTTGTTTCGAGTTAATAATAAAGGTAAAGTGGTGCAAGTCAGTTTTAATAATCATGATAGAGCACCATTCAGGTTAAAAGATGATCAAATGAGTAAATTTTATGAAGCTTATAAAATCTTTCATAATTTAGCAAATGATACAAGTCGTCAATTTGAATTCATATTAGATCCTGGAAAGGTGCTAACTTTTGATAATTGGCGATTGCTTCATGCACGTTCTTCTTTGACTGGTTATCGGCAACTCTGCGGCGGTTATCATAATCGTGAAGACTTTGAAAGTAGACTAAGGTTAATCTAAATAATCCATTAAATTGAATTATTTTTTGAGTCAAATTGTTTTTAGTGGTGTTAAAATTAAGTTCAAGTATAGTGAATAACCAAAATGATATTTTATGATTGAGCAAGGATTACAACAAGAGATTAATATGGTAATGACCGAGGCAAGAAATCGTCGCCTTGAATTTGTTACTGTAGAACACTTACTTTTAGCGCTTCTAAATATTGATGAAGTTATTTCATTTCTTCGAGGTAAACGCGTAAATATTGATGAGTTACGCGCAGAGCTTGATCAGTATATTGATTCACATACACCAATTATTTCAGAAGATGCAGAAATTGATATCGTCCCAACAGTTGGCTTTCAAAGAGTACTTCAGCGAAGTGTTTATCAGGCACAGTCTGCTCAGAAAAATTCTGTTAATGCAATGAATGTCTTTGTAAGTATCTTTTCTGAGAAAGAATCTCACGCTGTATATATGCTAAAACTTAATAACATATCTAGATTAGATGTGATGGAGGGCATTTCTTCTCAGTTGGCTGATACTCCAAGTGAGGAAACAAAAAAAGTTGAAGGTGAAAAACAAACTAAACCATCTTCTCTTGAGTCATTTACAACTAATTTGTGTGAAAAAGCGAGGCTTGGAGAGATTGATCCACTGCTTGGAAGAGTGGAGGAGGTTCTTCGAACAGTTCAAGTTTTGTCAAGACGCCGTAAAAATAACCCATTACTCGTTGGCCAAGCTGGAGTTGGTAAGACAGCTATAGCACAAGGATTAGCAAAGAAAATAGTTGATGGACAAGTGCCTGAAATTCTTAAAAATACAACTATATATTCTCTAGATGTTGGTGTTTTAATTGCAGGTACAAAGTATCGAGGCGATTTTGAGAAGCGTTTAAAATCAGTTCTTACAGATCTTGAAAAAGATAAAAATTCAGTACTCTTTATTGATGAAATTCATACTTTGATTGGCGCTGGAAGTGTCTCAGGAGGCTCTTTAGATGCATCTAATTTACTTAAGCCAGCTTTGGCTGATGGCTCTCTTAAGTGTATTGGATCTACAACCTATGATGAATACCGCAAGGTTTTCGAAAAAGATCATGCACTAACAAGACGTTTTCAAAAAATTGATATTGAGGAGCCTTCAGTTGAAGATACGATCAAAATTCTTCATGGACTCAAAAAATATTATCAATCTCATCATAAAGTTAAGTACTCAGCTGCATCTTTGGCTTCTGCTGCAGAGTTAACTCATCGACATATAGGCGATAGGCGGTTACCAGATAAAGCGATTGATGTAATTGATGAGGTTGGAGCTCTTCAACAAATACTGCCTAAATCAAAGCGTAAAATCAACATTGGTGTTTCTGATATAGAGAATATTGTAGCTAAACTAGCGCGTATTCCTTCTCGTCAAGTAAATAGTGATGATAAGTCTCTACTTAAAAACCTAGAGAATGATCTTAAACTAGGTGTTTTTGGTCAAGATACTGCAGTTGAATCACTATCAACTGCCATAAAACTTTCTCGCTCTGGACTGTCACCTGTTGAGCAACCGATGGGTTCATTCTTATTTGCTGGTCCTACAGGTGTTGGTAAAACTGAAATTTGTAAGCAGCTTTCAAGAATTATGGGCGTTAAATTGTTACGTTTCGATATGTCCGAGTATATGGAAAGGCATTCGATTTCTAAACTTATAGGCTCTCCACCAGGATATGTAGGATATGAAGAGGGTGGTTTATTAACTGAGGCAGTTAATAGTAATCCTTATGCAGTGCTGTTATTAGATGAGATTGAGAAAGCTCATCCTGATATTTTCAATATTCTGTTGCAAGTAATGGATCATGGAAAGCTAACTGATTCGAATGGTCGTGAAGTTGACTTTAGTAATATAATACTTGTGATGACTTCAAATGTGGGTGCTCATAGTGTTCAAAGAGCCTCTATAGGATTTAATGAGCAAGACCATTCTCTTGATTATGAAGGTGAGTTAAAAAAGATTTTTACTCCAGAATTCAGAAATCGACTCTCTGAAATTATTTACTTTAATAAACTTAGTGAAGAGGTTGTTGTTTATGTAGTGAATAAGTTTATTTTTGAGCTTGAAGATGTACTTGAGCAAAAGAATGTTTCTTTGATAGTTTCTGAATCAGCTCGAAAATGGTTTGCTGAAAATGGCTATGACTCTAAAATGGGCGCTCGTCCAATGATGAGGTTAATTGAAAGAGAGATTCGTAAACCACTCGCTGATGAATTACTGTTTGGCAAATTAAGCGCTGGAGGGACTGTTAAAGTAGGTGTTAGTAAAGGTAAGATTGCTTTAACGCTCTCTTAATGAGAATTCTTATAAGTAATGACGATGGCTATGAAGCTAAGGGCATCAAGCAGCTTGCAAAGTCTCTGAGAGAAATTGCAGAGGTTGTTGTAGTTGCTCCTAATAAAAATAAGTCAGCAGCTAGTAGTTCATTGACACTTGGTAAGCCATTAAAACCAATCCAAATTGAGAAAAATATTTATGCAATTAATGCAACACCGAGTGATTGTGTTCATTTAGCTTTGTGTGGTTTTATTAAAGAATCAATTGATTTAGTGGTTACTGGTATTAATTTTGGTGCAAACCTTGGCGATGATGTTATTTATTCAGGAACAGTTGCAGGTGCGATAGAGGGTCGTTTTTTAGGTTTGCCATCAATCGCAATTTCTTTAGCTAGTTGGGAGTGTAAACACTTCGAAACAGCAGGAGAAATCGCTAAGAGCCTAGTGAATCAAATTGATAAAGCGCCACTATCTTATAACACCATCATTAATGTTAATATTCCGGACATTAATCTTAGTGAGATTAAAGGCATTAAAAGTACTCGCCTAGGTAATCGTCACAAATCTGAACCAAGTATACAAGATGAAAAAGATCCATCTTTATATTGGATTGGTGAAAATGGTAAGGAAGCTGATAATGGTGAAGGAACTGATTTCCATGCAATTTCTAATAATTTTGTTTCTGTAACACCTCTGCAGATTGATTTAACTAAGTATTCTGAAGTTAAACAAGTATCTGATTGGTTGCAAAATATAGATTACTGATTCCAAGTATCTCTTAGACCTACTGTTTTATTAAATACTAAGCCTTCTGATTCACTATCTCGGCAAAAATAACCCTCTCGTTCGAACTGGTATGCTTTTTCAATTTTTGCACTTGATAAATTTGGTTCTATAAATCCATTTTTTATCTCAAGTGAGCTGGGGTTAAGTGAAGATGATAGATCATCAAATTTAGCTGGATTTGGATCTAAAAAAAGACGATCATAAATTCTAAATTCTGCTGAAACAGCTTTACTTGCTTCTACATAATGAATAACTCCCTTAACTTTACGCCCATCAGAAGGGTTTTTTCCCAAAGTATCAGGATCATATGAGCAATAAACAGTTTTTACATTTCCATCTTTGTCACTATCAAAATGAGTGGCTTTGACAACATAAGAATTTCTAAGGCGTACTTCTTTGTTAATTGCTAGGCGTTTATATTTATTATTCGGTACAAATTCTTCAAAGTCATCCTTGTCAATATATATTTCTCGACTAAAGAAAATTTCCCTAGTTCCCATCTCTTTATTTTGAGGATGAACTGGAGCTTTAAGAGATTCAATTTTGCCTTCAGGATAATTATTAATTACCAATTTAAGCGGATAAATTACTGCCATTGTGCGTGGCGCAGATTTATTAAGGTCATCTCTAATAGATGTTTCTAAAATAGCAGCCTCAGTTAAACTATTAACTTTAGATACTCCAATGCGTTCGGAAAAATCTCTTATTGATGAAGGAGTATAGCCTCTTCGACGAAGCCCTGAAATCGTTGGCATTCTTGGATCATTCCAGCCAGAAACATGATTATTATCAACTAAGAGTTTCAATTTTCTTTTGGAGGTAGTTGTATATTCGAGATTCAAGCGAGAAAATTCATATTGATGTGGTCGATTAGGAATATTATAATCATCTAAATTTTCTAAAGTCCAATCATAAATTCTTCTATTATCTTGAAACTCTAGAGTGCATATAGAGTGCGTTACACCTTCAATAGCATCCCCAAGGCAGTGAGCAAAATCATACATTGGATAAATACACCAATCATCAGCTGTCTGATGATGAGTTTCAAAACGAATACGATATAAAGTTGGGTCACGCATACACATAAAGCTTGAGGACATGTTAATTTTTGCTCGCAATACACACTCGCCTTCTTTAAAGTCACCTGCTTTCATTTTTTGAAAAAGAGTAAGATTTTCTTCAACACTGGTATCTCGATAAGGACTATTTTTGCCAGGTTTTTTTAAAGTTCCACGATAGTTACTGATTTCATCAGCAGTTAAAAAACACACATATGCCAAACTTTTAGAAATAAGTTCTTCAGCACATTGATAAAAAATGTCAAAGTAGTTTGAACTATATTTAACTTCGTCATTCCAATCAAAACCTAGCCAATTAACATCTTTTTTAATAGAGTTAACGAATTCAATATCCTCTTTGATAGGGTTAGTGTCATCAAAACGTAGATTGCAGTATCCTTTATAGTCTTTTGCTGTTCCAAAGTTAAGGAAAATAGATTTTGCATGTCCAATATGAAGGTAGCCATTAGGTTCAGGAGGAAAGCGAGTTATAACAGTTACATGTTTACCACTTGAAAGATCTTCATTTATGATATTTCTAATGAAATTTGTAGACTTTTGTTCTATATTATCAGGGTTCATTTATATCTATTTTTGAAGGGTAACTTAAGCTTGTTAAATTATATCACTAAATGCATAATTTAATATGCAGCGCTTAGAAAGTGAATGAGGCTGTAAAATAGTTTTCATGAAAATAGCTATTGTAAAACTCTCTGCATTAGGTGACATTGTTCACGCCATGATTGTGTTGCAGTTTATTAAAAAACATAATCAAGAAATAGAGGTTGATTGGATAGTAGAAGAAGCTTATAAAGGGTTATTTGAATTTCATCCAGATATTAATAAGGTTCATGTAGTTAATATTAAGAAAGCTAAAAAGAGAAAATCATTTTTTTTGTTTTTGAATGAGTTAAAAAAAGTTAGACACTTTGGTAAATATGATTTGGTAATTGATATGCAGGGATTGCTGAAGTCTGCATTAATTTCGCGTTTAATTATCTCCCCAATTACTCTAGGTTTTGATAAGTTTTCAGTAAGAGAAAATCTCGCTTCAATTTTTTATAATCAAATCTTTAATTATGGATATGATGAAAATGTTATCGAACGCAATGTTGCGCTTATGTCTTTTGCACTAGGATTGAATGTTAGTAAGCAGGAAATTAAGAACAAGTCTCCATTTTTGCATTTGAGTCGAAAACATTTAAATGTCAATCTATCGAATGTTAAAAGAAATATTTTGTTGATTCCTGGGGCATCTCATATATCGAAATGTTACCCTGTCTCAAATCTAGTTGAATTAACAACTTTAATTGATGCTAATTTTCTGACTATTTGGGGAGATCAAAAAGAAAAAATAATGGCTGAAGAAATAAAAACTCAAGCTCCAAGTGTAAGTGTCTGTGCAAAGTTATCTATAGATTCATTAAAATTATTGATTTCGCAGGTTGATCTAGTAATAGGACCAGATACAGGACCTACTCATATGGCTTGGGCATTAAACGTACCATCAATTACCTTATTTGGCCCCACTCCAGGGTATAGAAATTCTTATGCAACAAAAATCAATAGAATTATTGAATCAGATTCAAAAGTTAATCCTCATAAAATAGATAGAAATGATAATTCAATAAAGGATATTGATATTCAAAAAATTTTACAAGTTTCAAAAGACTTATTAAGTCAATCGTAAGAAAATGACATGAATTACTAGTTGAGAATCACCTGTTTGGATTGCTGGATTGAGTCAAGAAAGTATTTTGCATTCGAATCAACCTCATTAATTTTATGGCCACTTTTGACAAGAATCGTATTAGTTATGCCCGAACTATTTGCTGCAATAATATCAATTTCTTTATCTCCAATTAACCATGAGTTTTGCATATCTATATTATGTTTATATTTTGCGTCTAGTAGCATGCCAGGTTTTGGTTTCCTGCAATTGCAATTTGAATTAGGCAGATGAGGGCAATGAAATATATCTAATATGATGATATCATTTTTCTGAAATTCTGCTATCATCCACTCAGTTATAATTTGAAAGTCTTTTTCAGTGTAATAACCGCGAGAAATTCCAGACTGATTTGTAATTACAATAATTTGATAATCTAGACTTATTAGGTATTGACATGTCTCGAATACACCATCAATAAATTCAAAGTCATCTATTTTATGTAAATAGTTTATCTCTTTATTGATTACGCCATCTCGATCAAGAAAAATAGTTTTTATAGACATAAATGAAGATGAGTATAATCGTTTTACTATTACAAATAGTTATTGTAAAGGATTCCCATGAGCTCAGGTTTTAATCTAGAAAAAATTTATCAATATTTATTAATAATTCTCGCATTTCTGATGCCTATAACTGTTGCTGGAGCTAATGTAATTATTGTCATCATTTGTTTATTATGGTTATTTTCTGGAAATTACAAAGCTAAATATATACAAATAATTGAAAGTAAATTGATGATTGCGTCAATCATTTTCTTTGGCCTGCATGTTCTTGGTTTGATTTGGACTGAAGATATTATATGGGGTTTGGAAATTACACACAAAATGTGGTATTTTTTATTATTATTTCCCGTTCTTCATAGCATAGTTAATAAAGATTACATTCGATACTATATTTTTGCTTTTCTGATTGCTATAACTGTCACCGAAGTAATCTCTTATTTAGTTTGGTTTCAGATCATTAGTGATTTTAAAAATGCAAATCCAAGTAACCCAACTCCTTTTATGAGTCATATTTCATATAATGTAATTTTGGCTTTTTCAATATACTTGGTTTGTCATGAATTAATATTTAATAAAACCCTCAATCAGTTAATATTTTTTTGGTATGGGTCTCTTGCTATTGCTATGGTATTTAATATGTTTATTACACAAGGAAGAGCTGGGCAGGTCATGTTTTTTGTTGTGTTGGCATTTTTAATTTTTCAATTTTTTGATAAAAAAAGATTTAAAGCGATGTTTTTTATAGCAATATTTATTCCTGGCATTTTCTTAACTGCATATATTTCAAGCCCTATATTTCATAAAAGAGTTGATGACACTATGGTAAATTTTACTCAAATGGAGGAATATTCGGGTTCTTCAGTGGGTCATAGATTAACTTTTGCAAAAAATTCATGGGAGTTAATCAAAAATAATCCTATACTTGGGGTAGGAACAGGTGATTTTCCTGATGAGTATAAAAAAATTAATCAAGTAAACTCACCACATTTTCCAAACGTGACTAATCCTCATAACATGTATACACTAGTATTTAGTCAATTAGGTTTATTTGGTTTGTTAAGTATGCTTTCGATAATGTATTATCAGATTAAGCTTTCTTTGCTTGAGACAAATCAGTTTTATCGTGATGTGGGCTTTGTTTTACCAATATTATTTTTGGTAATTATGTGGAGTGATTCTTATTTATTAGGACACTTCACTACGTTAATGTACGTTTTTTTCAGTTCTTTTTTGTATAAAAGGTTTGATTGAAAAGTCCTAAAAAAATTCTAATCATAATACAGCGCTCAAATGGAGATGTGTTGTTAAGCTCAACATTGGTTAATGAGCTATATAGACATTATGAATCACCATCAATAGATTTGCTTGTTAATGATGATACATATTCTATTGCAAAACTACTTCCAAATATTAATAATATTTATCAATTTTCATACAAAAAAAAGCGTGATAGTAGATTCAAACAAGAAAAAGAAATTATATTTAATATTTTTAAGAAATATGATTTAAGCATTAATTTAACTGCAAGTGATCGAAGTGTTTTTTATGCTTTTTTATCAGCAAAAAAATCCATAAGTGCAATTGAAAAAGATTTTAAAAAATCTTGGTGGAAAAAATATTTATTAACTGATTATTATTATTTTGATACTAATACGCACATTCTTTTAAATAATCTAAAGTCTTTAAAATTATTAAAAATTAAGTATGAATTAGTGCATAAATGCCCAAATATTCCTAATAAAAATATGATTAGGGTTAAAAAATTATTGACTAAGTACCACGTTAAGGATTTTATAATTTTTCATCCTTCAGCTCAATATAAATACAAAATATATCAAGAAAGTTTAAGGGATAAATTGTTGTTGGATCTTAGTAAACTTGGAATAACTATTGTGATCACAGGTAGTAAAAATAAAATTGATTCTGATATAAAGAAAATACTGCCTAAATTACCTAATGTAGTTGATTTAATTGGAGAAACAACGTTAGGAGACTATCTTGCTTTAAGTGAACTTTCTCAGGCATATATTGGCATGGATACACTAAATATGCATATAGCTGCTTCTCAAAATAAACGTATTTTTGCAATATTTGGACCAACAAATCTAAAAATGTGGTCGCCTTGGTCAAATATTTTAAAAACTTCTGCTGAGTTAGATATGCCTATTCAGAATTATGCAAATATTACAATTTTTCAGGCAGATATGCAATGTGTTGCATGCGGTAAAGCAGGATGTGATAATAATCATGGTAATAGTGATTGTTTAGATAATATTAATCCTAAAACTATTTATAAAGAGATTGAGGGTTGGCATCTTAAGTCAAAATATAATGCTGAAATTCCAATTCTAAATAAAACTTATAATAGTCCACGCAAAATTCTTTTGTATATAGTTTATGGTGAAGACCAAGCTTATTATGACGGAGCTATATTTAGTTTTTTGACATTCAAAAATTGGATTATTGATAGTGATCCAGTAGAAGTGGTTGTTTTGACTGAAAAGCCTGAAAAATTTTCAGATTATCCTGTTAAGGTAATAACGATGAATAGTGATCAAAAAAAAGAATGGTCTATAAATGGTACATACCATTTTCGTATAAAAAATCGAGGTATGGCTTTTGTAATGGATAAGCTTAATTTAAAAGAGCTTGATAAAATTTTATTTTTTGATACTGATACATATTTTCATAAATCTCCATTACAACTTTTTGATTTAATTCAACCAAATCAAGCTTTGTTTTATCTTAAGGAGGGGTTAATCTATGATAAAAAGAGATTCTCTGTTTATGTTCAGCATCTTGAGGGCAAGGAAATCGTAATTGATGGTGAAACTTATGAATTATCAAAAAAATCAGCCTTATGGGGCTCTCTAATTATCGGAATTAACGCTAAAATGCGTCCTAGTCTTGATTGGGCTGATAAGCTTATGCTTAAATTTTTTGACATAGTACCTTCTCATACAATTGAGCCTTTTGCCTTGTCTGAAAGCTTGCTAAGAAAATATAAAATGGTAGAGGGTAAAAATTTTGTTAGCCTCTATTCAACCTCTAGAAAAAAAGAACATGCAACTAATATTTTGTCCAATTTTTTTAAAGAAAATAAGTCTTTACCGATTCAAAATCAAATGTACTTGGCTCAAAAAACTAAAATTAAAAGGCCGTTCTTTGTTATTTTTAAGCAGCGCTTGCAAAGAATTATTAAGAATTGATGTTAAATATGAATATTCCTATTTTGATGTATCACAGCATAGAATCAATGCCAAAATCTACTATTATGAGAAGTTTGCATGTTCCACCCTGGAGGTTTAAATTCCAAATGTGGCTACTTAATTTTATGGGCTATAAGGGTTTGAGTATAAGACAGCTTAAGCCTTATTTAGATGGAGATAAACATGGAAAAGTAGTAGGCATAACTTTTGATGATGGCTATAAAAATAATTTAGTTAATGCGGCTCCTATTTTAAAAAAGTATAGCTTTTCAGCTACATGTTATTTAGTTAGTGATTTCATTGGAGAGTCAAATATTTGGGATTTTGATAAAGGAATTACTCAGAGACCATTAATGTCATTTGAAGAGATTCAAAAATGGCTTAAGTTAGGAATGGACATCGGAGCCCATACAAAAACTCATTCTGATTTAACTAAAATAAGTCAAAAGCAAGTTGAAATTGAAATAACTCATAGTAAAGAAAGTCTTGAGGATCAATTTAATTTAAAAATAGTAGATTTTTGTTATCCTTTTGGCCATTTTACTGAATCAATTTCTGCTGCCGTTATGAAGGCTGGTTATTCTTCAGCAACTACTATGGTTAGAGGCAGGGTAAAGAGCCACTCTAATATGTTTAAATTGCCAAGAATTCCAATAACTCATCATACATTACCACATTTGTTTTTAGCAAAGATGCTAACTAATTATGAAGATAGGAGGAGGCCTTAGTTTTTATGAATTGGCTTGTTCTCAGGGGGTTGCCAGTTTTGCTGTGCTTCTGTAAGCTTAATGTATCTATAAAAAGTACCCTCAAAATTACCAAAAGCGATCACAAATCCTGGTCCTCCATCTAAGAAACCAAGTTTAAATATATAATGTTTAATAAAAGCCCACAATCCGTGTAAAAACGCCTTAAAAACACTACCATTTACACCTTTTTCTTGTAATTTTTTTACTCCTAAGCTTGAGTATCGATTGGCTTTATGGACTACTTCTTCAGTGTTTTTGAATGGAATTTGCCAAATAATATTAGTAATAGTTCCAATTTTCTTATTGCTATGACTAATATATCCCTCATGAACTGAATCCATGGTGTAAATCATTTTTCCATTTTTAAAAAGTTGAGGTTGTCTAAAGTTTGGAAACCAGCCAGAATGTTTAATCCATCTTCCCATAAAAAAATTTTTTCTTGGGACTCGATATATATCTAAAGGCGCATTTTCAATAAGTTTAATAATTTCATCACGGACTTCAATTGTGCATCGCTCATCTGAATCAAGGCTAAAAATCCAATCACCATTACAGTGATTGATAGCTTGATTTCTCAAATCTCCATAGCCATTAAAAGGGATATGTACCACTTTTGCACCTAACTCTATAGCTATTTCACTTGTACCATCTGTGCTATGTGAGTCTGCTACTATAATTTCATCAGCCCATAAGACACTATTAATACAGTCACGAATTTTTTCAACTTCGTTAAAAGCGATAATGTAAACAGAAATTTTCATAGTATAAGTAAAATTAGAAACATGATAAAAATTAATCGTTCTTCCATATAAAAATTTAATAGGATAAATGGCTTATAATTTCCTCTTATTTTATCTAATAACTCATTAACTGATGAAACTTACTCTAATTATCACTACCTATAATTGGCCTGAGTCATTATCATTAGTAATTGAAGGCATTAAGCGTCAAACTATTCTCCCAGATGAAGTAATAATTGCTGATGATGGAAGTACCAAAGAAACAAAAGATTTAATTAATAATTTTCAGAAAGATACTGATCTGAATATTATTCATTCATGGCAAGAAGACATGGGCTTTAGAGCTGCCAGATCAAGAAATAATGCTATATTTAAATCATCTGGAGATTATATTGTTCTGATTGATGGTGACACGATAATACATACTGATTTTGTGAAAGACCACATTTCTAATGCGGAGCCTGGGTACTTTGTACAGGGTTCAAGAGCCTTGCTATCTGAAAAACAAACAAAAAAAGCTTTAGCTGAAAAAATAGTTAATTTTCCATTTTTTTCTTCAGAATTTAAGAATAGAAAAAATTCTATTCACTCAGGATTACTTTCAAAAATTTTTTCAAGTAAAAAAAATCATCTTCATGGGATTAAGTCTTGTAATATGGCTTTTTATAGAGAAGATTGCTTAAATATAAATGGATTTAACAATGAATTTGAAGGTTGGGGAAGAGAGGATAGTGAGTTCGTGGTTCGCTTGATTAATAGTGGAGTTAAAAGAAAAAATGTTCGTTTTAATGCGATTCAATTTCATTTATGGCACAATGAAAATTCTAGAATGTCGTTAAAAAGAAATGATACGATGTTGAACGATGCTATAAATAATCGTATCCATTGGTGTGAGAATGGAATCAATTCAATAGAAAAAAATGAAAGTTAGTGCTTTTACATTTATTAAAAATGGACAGATACTTGGATATCCATTTATTCAATCGATACAATCTATTCTTCCAATAGTCGATGAGTTTGTTGTTAATGTTGGTGAGAGCGAAGATAACACATTAGAAATGATTCATTCTCTTAAGGATAAAAAAGTTCGCATTATTGAATCTAAATGGAATGATGAGATGAGAGATCGAGGTTATGTTTATGGCCAGCAAAAAATGATCGCTCAATTTAATTGCACAGGTGATTGGGCTTTTTATATTGAAGGAGATGAAGTTTATCATGAGAGAGATTTAGAACAAATAAAGCAATCTATGGAAATGCATTTAAATGATTCTAATGTTGAGGCCCTTGTTTTTGACTTTAATCACTTTTATGGAAATGCTAATAGTGTTCTTAATTCACCTGGTTGGTATCGCTCTGAAGCAAGAATCATTAAAAATTCAGTAAGATCTTACGCTCCAGACGGTCTTTTTTGGCTTGTAATAGATTCTAATAAAAAAGGTAGATATCCGAGAGCAAAAAGGGCTGGAGTGGCTTGTTATCACTATGGCTGGGTGCGAAGTGTAAAACAGATGAATCTAAAGAGTAGTAAGGTGCAAAAATACTGGGGGGAAGATCCAGTAATAATTGACTATTCGCAAATGGACCAATCAATTATTAAAGAATTTAGGGGCTCACATCCAGAAATTGTTAAAGATTGGCTTCCTCAAGATGTTGGATTATATGTCGCTGACCCAGCTTATAAACTAACTCAAAAGCAAAAAAAACACCGAGTGATGATGAGGTTTGAAGAGCTTTTTGGTATAGATTTAAGTAAAAAGCATTTTAAGTTGGTTTGATGAGAATTTTTATTGAACTCCCAACATGGCTTGGCGACACAGTAATGGTAACCCCTGCTATTGAAAATTTGGCAAATTATTTTAATGATTCAGAAATTACATTAATAGGTTCAGTTGCTGCAATTGAGATTCTGAAAAATCATCCAAAAGTTACTAAAACATATGTTTTAGAAAAAAAATATTTTAATGTATATAACACTATAAAGAGTTTTGGTGAATTTGACGTATTTTTTTCTTTTAGGAGCTCTTTTCGTTCAAAATTTATGAAATTTTTCATATCATCCAAAAGAAAGTATCAATTTGATAAAAACAAATTTATCAATACCCATCAAGTAGAAAAATATAATAATTTTGTTAACGATAGTCTTAATATTAATACCTTTGCAAGTAAATTGATATTACATACTGAAAAGAAAAATAAAGATGGAAAAAATAAATTATTAGGCATTAATCCAGGCGCATCTTTTGGAAGTGCTAAACGTTGGTATCCAAAAGAATTTGCTGATGTAGCTAGTGATTTATCTAGTCAATACGACATTATTATTTTTGGTGGACCTGGTGAAAAAGATATTGCGAATGATATTGAGAATTATTTGATTGAAAAAGGTGTTGATAATTATCAAAATCTAGCAGCTAAAACCACTATTAAAGAACTAATTACTCAAATTTCTTATCTTGATTTATTTATTACTAGTGACAGTGGTCCAATGCATTTAGCAGCTGCTTTCCAAGTCCCAACAGTGGCAATTTTTGGTCCAACTATGGACAATGAAACCTCGCAATGGATGAATGAAAAGAGCACCATAGTTAAAAAGAATTTAGAATGTCAACCATGTATGAAGAGGACTTGCCCACTCGGACATCACAATTGCATGAAGCAGGTTAAAGCATTAGATGTTCTGGTTGCAGTTAAGACCTTTAATTAACCTTTAAATTCCTGATCAATTAAATGGCAAATTGTATGACCAATAATTATATGCATTTCTTGAATTCGAGGCGTATCCTCAGAAGGTACAACTAGATTGATATTGCAAATTTTATTCATTTCTCCACCATCTTTACCACTAAATCCAATAGTATTACAGCTTAATTTAGATGCTAATTTAAGAGCACTAATAACATTGTCACTTTTTCCACTAGTACTTATACCAATTGCCACATCCCCCTTTTTTGCTAGTGCTTCAACCTGGCGGTTGAATACATACTTATAACCAAAGTCATTACCAATTGCTGTGAGAGAAGATGTGTCAGTAGTCAGAGCAATTGCAGACAAGCCTTTGCGATTAATTTTATATCTCCCAACTAGTTCTGCAGCAATATGTTGAGCATCTGCAGCACTACCGCCATTACCAAATATTAAAATCTTTCCACCATTTCTAAGGCAATCAATACATAGCTGAGCAGAAGTCGCAACAGCATTAGTTAAATTATGAAGTAAATTTGCAGCTTTTATGTGTGCATTAAATTCATTTTTAATAATATCATTCATACTTTTTGCATCATTTCGATGGTTTTAGTAGTACTTTTGTCATCAATAAATTTTACTAACTTTAATTCTTTGGCAATATCTTGACCTACTACTTCTTTACCTTCATAATCTCCACCTTTAACTAGTACATCTGGTTTAATAAGTTTAATTAAATCAAAAGGTGTATCTTCATCAAATATTACTAAATAATCGACTACCTCAAGTGAGGCAAGAATATAGGCACGATCAGTTTGGGTATTTATTGGGCGGTTTTTACCTTTAAGTCTTCGAATTGAGTCATCCGAGTTAAGGCCTAAAATTAATATATCACCAAAGCTTTTGGATTTTTCTAAGTATTTTATATGTCCAATATGCAAAATATCAAAACAGCCATTTGTAAATATAATCTTCTTGTCTTTATTTTTTAATTCACTAACTATATAAGATATTTCATCCCAAGTTTTAATATGTTCGTCACTAGAAGATTTATTAAGACTAGACTCATACTCAATAATTTCATTAAGTGTCGCAGTTGCTGAGCCAATTTTTCCAACTACAACGCCTGAAGCTAGATTTGCAAATTTAACAGCCTGATCAATATTCTTATTACATGATAATGCAAAACCTAGAGAAGCTAGTATAGTATCACCAGCACCAGTTACATCAAATACTTCTATTGCGACAGTAGGGTGAATTCGTAATTCATTATCAAAAATAGCTACACCTTGATCACTTAAGGTTATAAGTGAAACTTCTAAATTGCATTGCTTTTTAAGGCTTTTAATAGCTTGGGTAAGGCTCTTATTGTCTTTTATAACGAAATTTGTTGCTTCGCTAGCTTCTTTTTTGTTTGGAGTTAGTAGATAAGCCCCATTATATTTTGAATAATTTAGGCCTTTAGGGTCAACTAATAATTTCTTTTCATTTTCATTAGCAATAGTAATTAATGATTGGGTCAATTCAAAAGTCAATACGCCTTTGCCATAATCCGAAAGGAGAATAACATCATAATTATTAACAATCTTTTTAAAAAATTTAAGAATAGTGACTTGTGATTTATTATTAATCTCTGAAGTACTTTCACGGTCGTAACGAACCACTTGTTGTTGTGCAGCAATTATTCTACTTTTTTTACTCGTCACTCGATTCTTTTGAGTGATTAAGTATTGAGTATCAACCTTAATATCTGTTAGCAATCCTTTTAGTTCTTCTGATACCTTGCAATCACCTATGACACTAATGACATCAACTTCGGCTCCAAGTGAGTTAAGATTATTGATTACATTACCCGCACCACCTAGAACAGTGCTTTCCCTATCAACATTAACCACTTGTACAGGAGCCTCTGGAGATATACGCTCGCATGATCCCCAAAGGTAGTGATCAATCATTAAATCACCAACAACTAAAATTTTAGGAGTTTTGTTTTGTAAATCAATCATGAAATATCAGTACCATGCAAGCGTAAAATTTCAGGAATATAAGCTTTAATCCCTCTTTCTAAAGAAAACTTTGGCTTAAAATCTAAGTTTTTCTTAGTACTTGAAATATCTGCTTGAGTGTTCATTTGATAACCATTGTAGGGATTAGGAAAATAATCTGTTCCTAAATCAGTATCAAGTTCCTTTTGCAAAATATCTGCAATTTCTTGAAAATTTCTTGGAATACCTGTCCCTACATTATAGGTGCCATTTTGCTTGGGTGCGCAAGCTTTTATATTGGCTTGAACCACATCATCAATATAAATAAAATCACGTAATATTTGGTTTGAATTATTGAATAAACGTGGTGCCTTACCGTCTAAAATTTGATGTCCAAGCTGGATTACCATAGATGATGTATTCCCTTTGTAATATTCTCTTGGTCCGTAGACATTAAAAAATCTTAATCCAACTATTGTCAAATCTGGATTTTCCAATGAATATCTAATAGCAATCTGGTCCATAATGTATTTACTATAACCATAAGGGTTTTCGGGATTCTCTTGACCCACAGTTTGTGGTGAAGGGAGATTGCCATAAGTTGCCGCTGAACTTGCATAAACCATCACAGATTCGTCTTTTTTTGCTATTTCCAATAAATCATAAAATGAATTTACATTCGTTTTCATTATAATTTCTTGATCATATATTCTTGTATCTGAAATTGCCGCATGATGAAAAATGAAATCAAAGTTATATTTATCCAATAAACCTAAATCATCTTTATTGTTGATGTTTCCAGAGATAATCTCTCCTCTGAAGCCAATTAAATTTTTGTAATGACCAAAACTTTTTAGGTTTCCATTGTTAAAGGTTTCATCATTTCTAAAGCAGTCAAATACAGTAACTTTAGATTTTGGGAAATTTGCCTGGAAATAAAAGGCTAAATTACTACCTATAAAGCCTGCACCACCTGTAATAAGAATAGTTTTATTGTTGAAATCTATATTGTTATTCATCATAGTTTATTAAATTTTGTTTAATTATAGAGCATCATTAATTAGTATATTTAAGAAACATAAAAAGAGAAGACACTTCTAAAAATATATTTAAATCATATTTGCCTTTAAAAAAAGTATGTTCATTAGTTGAACATTATCAATAAAAATGATACAATAACCTTTTTAGCCCTTCTGTTGTACAAATTTGTTTGCACAATACTGCGGTAGCTTGCCTAGTATTTTTCTTTCATTTATTTTATCTGCACCTAATGAATAATAAAGATATTCATCTTGATTTACTTCGTAAATTAGAATCAAATCCTGCATACACTCAAAGAGAGCTCTCCCGTGAAATGGGAGTTAGCCTTGGTAAGGTAAATTATTGTATGAAAAAATTGATTGAGAAAGGATCGATAAAATTATCAAACTTTAGTCATAATTCAAATAAAGTGGGTTATGCTTATCTCCTTACACCAAAAGGACTAGAAGAGAAGGCAAGACTTACTTTTGCATTTCTAAAAATAAAAATGGAAGAGTATGAAATGCTAAAAGAGGAAATTAGTTTACTAAAAAAAGATACCGAAAAATTAAAGTCTGAATAAAAATAGAATTTTTATTTAAATAAAGTAATTTTTTCACAGTTGATTTATGAAGAAATAAAGAGGATTTTTCTATGAAAGTTGCGACTGTTGTTTTGAACTTTATAAGCTTAGCGATAGAAATTGAATTTTAAAAAAAGTGGCTTGATAGCCTGCGATAATAGCCATTATTATTTTAATAGCATATAAGATATCAATGTATAAAGATTGTTTTCAGTGAGTTATTAATTTTGAACTTAAAATGCAAATAGTCCCAGTTATTCTTTCAGGCGGCTCCGGAACGAGGCTCTGGCCATTGTCTCGTACACAATATCCTAAGCAGTATTTACCTTTAGCTGGTGATAACACCATGCTTCAAGAAACTATTTTGCGTCTCAACGGATTAGAGAATCTTACAGATCCAATTATTGTTTGTAACGCTGATCATCGCTTTTTAGTCGCAGAACAATGTCAACAAATTGACATTAAAAATCCAACAATTTTACTTGAACCTATTGGCAGAAACACCGCACCTGCGATTGCCGCTGCAGCACTACAATCTATCAAAGATACCAATGATGCAGTATTGCTGGTTTTATCAGCCGACCATATTATTCAAGATGTTGAAGCATTTCATCAGGCAATCAATATTGCAAGTAATCAAGCACGCAGTGGTAAATTAGTAACCTTTGGTATTGTGCCAACAAATGCAAATACGGGTTATGGATATATTAAATCATCTAAGGATAATGCCGATGGTGCATATAAGGTTGAAGAGTTTGTTGAGAAGCCAGATCTACAAAATGCGCAGTCTTATCTAGAACAAGGTAATTACCTTTGGAACTCTGGCATGTTTATGTTTAAGATCGATACATTTATCAGTGAGCTAACTACTCACTCACCCGATATTGTGAAATCTGTCAATAATGCTATTAATAATGCCGAGCAAGATCTTGACTTTATCCGCCTTGATAAGCAAGCCTTTGAATCTTCTCCATCTGATTCTATTGATTATGCACTCATGGAGAAAAGTGATAATATGGTCGTTGTGCCACTAGATGCTCAGTGGAATGATATTGGTGATTGGTCAGCATTATATGATATTGGCACAAAAGATAATAATGGCAATGTTATCCAGGGCGATGTATTTACCGAAGAAACAACCAATACTTATATTAATGCTAATCATCATATGGTGGCAACTATCGGCGTACAAGATTTAGTGATTGTAGATACGTCTAACGCCACATTAATATCAACCAAAGACAAAGCACAAGAAGTTAAGAAAATTGTAGAACAGCTTCAACATCAAGACAGAGAAGAACGGTACTATCATCGTAAAGTCTACCGCCCATGGGGTTGGTATGAATCTATTGAAGTGGACGTGCATTTTCAAGTAAAAAGGCTTTATGTTAACCCAGGCGCAAAGCTTTCATTGCAAAAGCATTACAAACGTGCAGAGCATTGGGTGGTGGTTAGTGGAGTAGCTACAGCTATTAATGGAGAAGACGTCCTCACATTGACAGAAGGTGATTCGACTTATATTCCAGTTGGTACAACACACAGTTTAGAGAATAAAACCAATGAACGGCTAGAGATAATCGAAGTGCAAAGCGGCACTTACTTGGGTGAAGATGACATTGTTAGATTTGAAGATATCTACGGCAGGGTTAAAGATTAATGTTGGGTGATCAAATATTTAAAACCGTTGTTGATTCAACCCCACTAGTCTCTATTGACATCTTACTAAAGAAAGATAATAAGGTTTTATTAGGAAGAAGGGTAAACAAGCCTGCGCAAGGTTATTTCTTTTCAATTGCTGGCAGAATTAATAAGAATGAAACCATTGATAATGCAATGGCAAGAGTAGCCTTAAACAAGCTCAATATTTATTTAAAATCTACACCAGAGTTTATTGGCGTGTTCGAGCATTTTTATGATGATAGTATGTATGAAAATGTTTCAACACATTATGTAAATTTGGCTTATGAATATGAGGTGAAAGAGATTCCAAATCTGCCAACAGAACAACACAGCGAATACCAATGGTTTTCTATTGATGAATTATTAGAAAGTAAACAAGTGCATAAATATACAAAGGATTATTTTAGGAATTAAATATGGAAAATAAAGTAGCATTAATTACTGGCATAACCGGGCAGGATGGTTCCTATTTAGCAGAGTTTTTGTTGGATAAGGGTTACGAGGTTCACGGTATTAAACGCCGATCTTCATCTTTTAATACAGATCGCATTGATCATCTCTATCAAGATCCTCATGAGACTGATCGTAAGTTTGTTTTGCATTATGGTGATTTATCTGACTCAATGAGCCTGGTGCGTATTATTCAAAAAATCCAGCCTGATGAGATCTACAACCTTGGCGCACAATCACACGTTGCAGTATCATTTGAAACCCCAGAGTATACAGCAGATACAGTAGGCCTTGGTGCGCTACGCATACTAGAAGCCATTCGTATATCAGGTCTTGAAAAGAAAACCAAGTACTACCAAGCCTCTACTTCAGAGTTATATGGCGAAGTTCAAGAAACCCCTCAAAAAGAAACCACGCCTTTTTATCCGCGCTCTCCTTATGCAGCAGCAAAGCTTTATGCTTATTGGATAACCGTTAACTATCGTGAAGCTTACGGCATGTTTGCCTGTAACGGCATATTGTTTAATCATGAGTCTCCGGTGCGTGGAGAAACTTTTGTAACGCGTAAGATTACCAGAGCACTAGCACGTATCTCATTAGGCTTACAAGACACAGTGTACTTAGGCAACATGGATGCCAAGCGTGACTGGGGACATGCTAAAGACTACGTTGAAATGCAATGGTTAATGCTGCAACAAGATGAGCCAGATGATTTTTGTATTGCTACAGGCGTGCAATATTCAGTGCGCGACTTCGTTAACTTTGCTTGGAGTCACTTAGGTAGGACGATTCGTTGGGAAGGAGAGGGTATTAATGAGAAGGGTTATGACAGTGAAACTGGTAATTTAATCGTAGAAGTTGATTCACGTTACTTCCGTCCAACCGAAGTTGAAACATTACTTGGCGACCCGTCCAAAGCCAAAGAAAAACTAGGCTGGGAGCCAAAGATCACTCTAGAAGAAATAGTATATGAAATGATGGAAAATGACATCAACATTGCTAAGCGTGATTCTTTAGTTAAAGAGTACGGTTTTAAAGTGCCAGATTTTAACGAGTAATTAATTTAATAATGAATCTTAATGACAAAATTTATATTGCAGGACACACAGGCATGGTGGGCTGTGCCATTGTTAGACAATTAGAGTTTAGAGGTTTTGCTAATCTTTTAGTGCGTACGCATAAAGAGTTAGATATAACTAATCAATCGCAAGTACAAAGCTTTTTCCAACAAGAAAAGCCAGACTACGTTATTTTAGCTGCAGCCAAAGTAGGCGGCATCCATGCGAATAATACTTATCCGGCTGATTTTATCTATCAAAACATGATGATAGAGGCTAATATTATTAATTCAGCTTATGAGAATAAAGTGAAGAGACTGCTTTTTTTAGGCAGTACTTGTATTTATCCTAAAGCAGTCGAGCAACCAATGCGTGAAGATGCACTTCTGACTGATGTGCTTGAACCAACCAATGAGCCTTATGCGCTGGCTAAAATAGCAGGTATTAAGCTATGTGAATCATACAATCGTCAACATGGCACAGATTTTCGTTCAGTCATGCCAACTAATTTATATGGTATTAATGACAACTTTCATCCTATAAACTCACATGTTATTCCAGCATTAATGCGACGTTTTCATGAGGCAAAAGTTAATAACGATGCTGAAGTGATAGTGTGGGGTACAGGAAATGCCATGCGTGAGTTCTTATATGTGGATGATATGGCAGCTGCATCGCTATTCGTACTTGAGTTAGATGAGCAGACTTATCAAGCTAACACCAAGCCAATGCTCTCACACATTAACGTGGGCACGGGTAAAGATGTAACTATTAGAGAAATGGCAAAGACAATGAAACAAGTAGTTGGCTTTGAAGGAAAGTTAACTTTTGATACTATGAAGCCGGATGGAGCGCCAAGAAAACTGATTGACATTTCTCGATTAGCTAATATGGGCTGGAAGTATAATACAAGCCTTGAAGAAGGCTTGAATAAAACTTATGAATGGTATATAAATCAGGAGTATCGTGAATTTTAAAGTATTAATTTTGGATGTAGATGGCGTAATGACCTCAGGGCAATTCTTGTACTCTGAATCGGGAAAGCAAATGAAGGTTTTTGGTCCAGACGATAATGATGGTTTAGGATTATTGAACCCTCATATAGAGATAAGGTTTGTTACTGGTGATAAAAAAGGTTTTTCAATAAGCCATAAGCGTATTAAAGAGGATATGAAGTTTGAACTTGATCTTGTAAGTACCATTAAAAGAATTGAATGGATTCAAGAGCGTTACAATCCAAAGGAAGTAATTTATATGGGTGATGGCATTTTTGACCATTATGTAATGAAAGAGGTTGGATATTCTATTGCTCCTGCAAATTCTGACAGAATTGCAAAAGCACATGCAAACTATGTAACAGAGCGTTCTGGCGGTGATAGAGCGGTTGCTGAGGCATGTCTTCATATTATGCAAAAGTTTTTCACTTCTTATGAGCCTGATAAATTGCCAGCTAATCAACTCAATTTAGGCGAGTGGACAGTGTGAAACTACAAAAACGTCTGGAAAATTACAGAAAAGATAAAAACTGTACGCTTCTTGGTGTTGGACCAATGAGTAAAAACTGTGTAGATGCTTCGATTGAATTAGCAGAACAATATAAGACACCAATAATGTTAATTGCCAGCAGAAGGCAAATTGATTCTGAACAGTTTGGTGGTGGTTATGTAGAAAATTGGACAACAGAACAGTATGTAGATTATGTGATCGAGAAAGATATAAATAAAAATATTATCCTAGCTAGAGACCATGGCGGGCCATGGCAAAATGAGCTTGAAAAAAGTCAAAATATGAACTTAAAAGATGCAATGCAATCAGCAAAAGATTCATACCAAGCAGATATTGATGCTGGTTTTCATATGTTGCATATTGACCCAAGCGTGGATATCCACTCTCAACCTGATATAGATCAAGTTCTAGAAAGGGTTTATGAGTTATATGATTTTTGTTGGTCACATGCTCAACAAAAGAATCAAGAGATTATCTTTGAAATTGGCACAGAAGAGCAGAGTGGGAGTAATAACTCAAAAGAAGAGTTAGAGTACACGCTCGAAAGTATGAAAAAATTTTGCAATGCTAACAAAATGCCTTTTCCATCATTTGTCGTTATTCAAGCTGGAACAAGAGTGATGGAAACAAAAAATATTGGCTCATTTGAGTCGCCAGTACGTATTAATAATGAACTTCCACCAGAGATTCAAATTCCTCAAATGATTGACATCTGCAATAAGTATGGAATTTTTATGAAAGAGCATAATACAGATTACCTTTCAACAGAGTCATTGAGATGGCAACCTCGTTTGGGAATACATGCTGCAAATATAGCGCCTGAATTTGGTGTAGCAGAAACCAAGGCTTTTGTTAATACGCTAGAAGAGGGCGGCCACAGCGATTTATTGAATGATTTTTTCCAAATTTCTTACGATTCTATGAAGTGGAAAAAATGGATGTTAAAAAACACCAGTGCAAATGACATGGATCGAGCTATTATAGCCGGGCATTATGTTTTTTCATCAGATAAATTTATCAAACTTAAGGCTGAAGCAAGTGATAGAGTTGATAATTTGGACCATATTTTAAAAAACAAAGTAAAAGAAAGTATTTATAGATACATGAAAGTATTTAATTTGACATAGTTTCATGAAAAAAACAGCAACTATAATTTTAAATAGAAATTTACCACAAGAAACAAATGCTTTGGTAGAGCATTTAGTGGAGTTTGATAGTAACCATACAGATATATTTGTTATTGAAGCAGGTTCAGACAAAAATAATTTATCAAAATATTGTACGTGGCATGTAACAACTGCTGACGCCATGAAGCAAGGCTTGAGATATTCAAGAGGCATGAATTATGGTTTACTCCAACTATGGAAAGAGGGAGATTGGGAGAAATATGATTCTTTTTTTCTCATAACTAACGACACAAAACTTTCAAAAAACCAATCAACTGTTAACACACTTCAAAAAATACTAGAAAAAAATCCAAAAATCGGCATACTTTCCCCTTGTTCCGATCGATGGGGTGAAAAAGAACTAATTGGTGAAAACTCTTTAAAATACTTTTGGTTTATTCATAATAATGCATATTTCTTACGGAAGGAAATGCTGAATCAGCTGATAAATAAAGATAATCCAACGTATATAAATTTTTTATTTGATGGAGATAATTTTCGAGGCTATTTGTCAGAAAGTGAAATAATTGCAAGGGCTTATGCGAATGATTGGGCTGCAGCAATTACAACACAGGTTATTGCAGAAGAAGAAGAGTCTTATTTATTAAATCAAAATGAATTAATAAAAACAGAATCTTATGAAGAAAATTTACAGCTGTATATCGATGAAGGGCTGAAGTGGGTTAAGAAAAAATACGGATTTAATAATAGATGGCAAATGATGCAATATTCCAAGCTATTTTATGATAAATTTTTCGAGTACTTTCCCGAGGAAAGATCAAAAAAAATATAGAGAAAAGTATATGAAATACAAAGTATGTATTTTGGCTGCAGGTATCGGAAGTAGAATGCAACCATTGAGTTTCAATTCGAATAAAGCACTTTTACCAGTTGGTCATAATGCAGCGATATCTCTTATTATCGAGAAACACCCAAAAAACATAGAAATTGTCATTGCGATTGGCTATGAAAAAGTTAAATTAGTTCAATACCTAGAATGTGCACATCCAGATAGAAAAATCAAGTTTGTTGAAGTTGATAAAATTACTGGTGCGGGATCAGGACCGGGCTATTCATTGTTATGTTGCCAAAAATACCTTCAAATGCCATTTGTTTTAACAACAGTCGACACACTTATTGATGAGGGTTGTCCTAGACCAGATAGAAACTGGATGGGTATTGGAGGCATTGAAGATTCTAGGAACTACTGTACCGTTGTTATCTCAGAAGAGAGGGGACAAATAGTTAGTCTAGATGATAAAGTTAAATGCAATAACAAAGAAGCATTTATTGGTTTAGCTGGAATTAAAGATTATAAAGATTTCTTCATTTCGCTTGCGTCCGATAATTCTGAAATAGAAGGTGAGATTCAGGTATCCAATGGATTTCGTGGATTGTTTGAGCTAGGGCTCAAGCCAGAGAGGTTTACTTGGTATGATATTGGAAGTATAAATGGTTACAGGTCAGCAAATGCTTTTTTCTCAAAGGAGGACCAGGTTTTTGATTTTAGTAAAACGGATGAATGTCTATATTTTTGTGGCAATAGTGTAATTAAATATTTTGCTGATAAAGAAATAGTGTCAAATAGGTTAATTCGGTCTGAGATGTTAAGCGGTTTATGCCCTAATATTGAAATTAAAAATGACTATTTCTATTCATATCGGATGATTCCTGGGAAAGTTATTTACGATCAATGCGATCCGGATATAACAATAAACTTATTAAATTGGTTACAGAATAAGTTATGGTTAAGAAAAAATCTTGCAGAAGGTGAGGAAAATTATTTTCAGTCCGCCTGCAGAAACTTTTATTATGATAAAACCTTAAGTAGACTAGATAAATATTATAGAAAATTTGAAATACAAGATCTATCTACAAATATAAATAATGAGAATATTCCAAGCACAAGAGATTTAATTGATTTAATTGATTTTGATTGGCTGTGCAATGGTATTCCTGCAAATTTTCATGGTGATCTACAATTCGATAATATTTTGATAAATGAAGAAAATAAGTTTTTTTTGCTGGATTGGAGACAAGAATTTTCAGGCATGACTGAATACGGGGATATGTACTATGATCTTGCGAAACTTAATGGAGGTATGTATGTTTCATATAAAAATATTAAAAAAGGGTTGTTTAACTACAAAAAAGAGAACTATCAATATTTGATTTCCTTCGAGAAAGACGATTTTCTAGTCAAGTCAAAAAATATATTTAATAACTATGTTAAGAACCATTCCTTAGATATTAGAAAAATTGAGATATTAACCGGTATTATATTTCTAAACATGTCTCCAATGCATCACTCACCATTTAGCCACTATATATATAATATGGGGCGTTATCAACTTAATAAATGGCTATCCCAATAATGGTTTCACTTATTATAAATTTTTTATAAAATGACTAAAAAAATGCTAATAACTGGTTCATCAAGGGGGATAGGTGCTTCTTTGGCACGGCTAGCTCATAAAGAGGGGTTCGATGTTATTCTACACGGTCGTACAATAAGCGATGAATTAATCCTTTTATCTAAAGAGATTAAATCAAAATATATATTTTTTGATGTAAATAACGTAGATGAAATCAATAAGGCTTTAAAAGAAATTTCAAAAATTGATATTCTTGTTAATGCAGCAGGCATAAATATATCAAAACCCTTTCATGATTTAACAATGGATGATTGGAAAAAAATTTATGATGTAAATGTTTTTGGAATTGTTAATGTTATAAGAAGCACAATTCCCTTGATGCAAAAAAATAATTCTTTAGGGAAAATCATTAATATTGCATCTATTAAAGGTACATATTCTGCTGTAGGTCGTGTTGCTTATGCCTCTTCTAAGGCTGCAGTAATAAACTTGACAACTGGACTTGCAAAAGAACTAGCCCCAAATATTATTGTGAATTGCGTATCTCCAGGGTTTACTAATACTGAAATGACTAACAATACATGGTCAAAAAGGATTAAAAAACAAGTGGAAAGTATATTATTGGGCAGAATGGGCACCCCTAATGAAATTGCTGAAGTAATTCTTTTTCTTTGTAGTGATCGGTGTTCTTATATAACAGGTCAAAATATTAATGTTGATGGTGGGTTTGGAATTAAACATGAATAAATTAAAAAAAGATCTTGACTGGAATTATGATGAATGTAGTGCTAAGGTTGTTGTTAAACCTTGGGGTAAAGAAGTATGGGTAAATTATAGAAAAGATGAGAATGTAGGTTATGAGGACAAGCGTTATGTAATGAAAAAGCTGTATATAGCAAAGGGTACAAAAACTAGTTTTCAGTATCATTTAAAAAAGGTTGAAACAAACTTTCTGATATCAGGCTCTGTAGAAGCCTGGTTTGAAACTGAACCAGGATATATAGAAAAAAAAGTTCTATCGTCTGGATCTATATGGTCAATACCTGCCGGAGTAAAGCATCGGATTATTACTCTTGAAGATGTCGAACTCATTGAGGCTTCTAGTCCTGAAGTTGATGATGTTGTAAGGATTGAAGATGATACTTTGCGTGGAAATGGAAGAATTCAGTCTGAACATGATGCTGGATAAAGTTAGCTATAACTCCACCGGTTATACAAAATGCCAAACAGGTCTTTGTGTTAGCAATTAGAAATACCAAACGTAGGGTGTATGAAGAAGTATTGTTCAATCTTTCTGACATAGGTTCAATTCATTCCTGTGCGGCTAGTTTTGGACAGAATGTGGATTTTTTGATTTACATTAGGAGATAATTTTTGTATAAAGTATTAATTACAACTGTCCCATTTGGTCAAAATAATCGACTTCCAATCGAATTACTCGAGACGGCTGGTGTTGAGTATATTATTAATCCTTTAAATAAAAAACTCACTGAAAAAGAATTAGTGTCCATGGTTTCAGATATAGATTTGATAATAGCTGGAACAGAAATCATCTCAGATTTTGTAATGGACAAAGCAAAAAACCTCAAGATGATATCTAGAGTTGGTATTGGATTAGACAGTGTAGATTTATTAGCTGCAAAAAATCGTGGTATTAAGGTTTCATATACTCCAGATGCACCTGCTCCAGCAGTTGCTGAATTAACTATTGGCCTATTAATAACTCTTCTTAGGTCAGTACATGTTTCTAACATGCAAATGCATCAAGGAAAATGGAGTAGATTTTTTGGAAAAAGAATAGCGAATACTACTATTGGTATTATTGGATTAGGAAGGATTGGTTCAAGAGTACTAAATAGACTGGCAGTCTTTGGAACACCAAGGCTTTTAGTAAATGACATTTCAGCTGATCCAGCATTAGATAGAAAATTTAAATTGGAATGGGTTGATAAAGAAACTATTTATAAAGAATCAGATGTAATTTCACTTCATGTGCCATTGACAGCTGCAACTAAAAATATGATTACAGAAAAAGAGCTCAGGATGATGAGAGATGATGCGATTTTAATTAATACCTGTAGAGGTGGAGTTATTAATGAAGTTGATTTATATAATGTAATGAACTCAGGACATTTATCTGGAGCTGCTATTGATGTATTTGAAGAGGAGCCTTATTCTGGAAGATTAAATGAAATTGAAAGATGTATATTAACTGCTCATATGGGTTCCATGTCAGTTGACTGCCGAATAAGAATGGAAATAGAAGCTACTGAAGAAGCGGTTCGCTTCTTAAAGGGTCAGCCATTATTAAGTAAAGTACCACAGGAAGAATATGACGTTCAACAACAAGGACTTTAGTTTATGAAAATTGCATGCGTTTTAGGAGGATCAGGCTTTCTTGGTAGTCATGTTGCTGACAAGCTTACTGATGCAGGGTATCGTGTTCGTATATTTGATCAAAATCCGTCAAAGTGGTTGAAGTCAGGACAGGAGATGATTGTTGGGAATGTTTTAAATTCAAAAGAAGTTAATAAAGTCATCTCTGGTTCGGATATTGTTTATAACTTCGTGGCATTGTCAGATCTAAATGAGGCTATAGCTAAGCCTTTAGAAACTATTCAAGTAAACATTCTTGGAAATGGATATATTATGGAGGCCTGTCGTAAGCACGGAGTGAGTCGTTTTGTTTATGCTAGTACAGTTTATGTCTATAGTCGTGATGGAGGCTTCTATCGTTGTAGTAAACAATCTTCTGAGCAATATGTTGAGGAATATCAAAAAACATATGACCTAGATTACACTATTCTACGTTATGGTTCACTATACGGACCTCGAGCAGATCAATCGAATGGATTATATCGAATTGTTAAATCTGCACTCGAAACAGGTGTTGTTCGTTATGAGGGTAATGAGGAATCCCAACGTGAATATATACATGTGGAGGATGCTGCTCTGGCAAGTGTTTCAGCCTTAGCGGATGATTTTCGTAATCAAAGTGTCATTCTTACTGGTCAGGAGCCGATGCGTGTTGTTGATCTTTTAAAAATGCTGGCAGAGATTCTAGATTATTCAACTGAGATTGAGTTTTGTGATGTAAATCAAACTGGACACTATATAAGGACTCCTTACGCCTATCAACCTAAACCTGGTCGAAAATTTATACCCCCAGTGCATGTTGATCTTGGTCAGGGCTTGATTCAAATTATTAATGAAATTATGCAAGAGTAACGGAAGGATATCTTGTCTGTCTTAAACTTTAAATATTCATTAAGAGGGTTCGTTTTAAAATGCGATTTTTTTTTAACTTGAAAAATATTTTCTTTCTAGTGAAAAGAGTATATATATATAGTTTAGTAAAATTCGTGTTGCCATGTTTTGTAATAAAAACAGAAGATTTAGTTTCACAATCTAAAAAATTTGGCACATTGCTCCAAAGATATGATTCAGAAAATTTTCATGTTAAGCCAACAGGTGACAGATTGGCAGATGATCATTTTAGAAAATTGTTAGGTAATCATGAAGTCAAGGGGCAGTTCCTAATAAAGATGCATGAGATTTTTTTGGTTACTAGGTGGTTAATTCCTGTCACTAATGATGGAAGAATAATACTTGAAACATCTGGAACGATTAGTATGCTGCTCGGCAATGTAAGGCGCTCAGGTGACGGCGTTTTTCCAGTATTAAGATTTTTTTTCACACTATTAAGATTGAAATTATCAAAATTTATGAATTTAAATTTTGTCAATACATTAGTTTGTTATAAATCATTATTTCATATGGTTCCTAGGCATGGATTTAGCTCTGGAAATCCTGATTTTTCTCATTGGGTGTTTGAAAACCTTCCGCAATTAAGAATGTATTACGAGGCGATTAAAGACAATCAAAATGTTAAAATTCTTGTTGGTCCTAAAATGAAAGATTGGCAAGCTTTATCACTCAAACTTCTTGGTATAGATTCTAATCAAGTAGTAGAGGATATTCAGTCATATTGCATAAAAGTGGATAACTTTTACCTTTCTCGACTTCCATATATTCATACTAATGTTGTTCAGTTTGATCCAGATGGTAGGAGGTGGGTGAGTAAAATGCTTAGAAACTCTCTAAAAAAAGAACTTTCATCTGGTAAATTTGAAAACAATACAACCTTTAGTCAAAAAATCGCTATTTCAAGATTTTATTGCCATAGAAGGAGACTTATTGATGAGCAAGTCTATTGGGAAAAGTTAGAATCATCTGGTTTTAAGATTGTTTTTCCAGAAAAACTTTCTGAGTATAGAAAAATAACTTCTTGTTATAAAGCTAAAGTTTTATTGGCTTTTCCTAGTGGTTCCGCTATAGCAAATATGATTTATTCTAAAGATGCGCGTTTAGTTGAGATTCTTCCCAGTACTTCATATATCTCTGTTTGGTTTTTGTTATCTCGCGAATTGGGCTTTAGCTACTCTCTAATACTTGCTGAAACAAAGGGAAAGGGAAGAGATAATGATTACAAAGTTTCAACTGAACAAATATTGGGAGTTCTATCAAAGATATAGGGTATGTTGTTGATGGAATAGTTATAACTATTGTTTTCATTAGACTCTAATTTAATCTATTTTATTCATGTTATATGTTAAGTTTTAATCAAAAAATATTCTTATTTTGGGACTTTGATGGTGTCATAAAAGACTCAGTAGATGAAAAGACATGTACTTTCGTAAGTTTATTTAAAAACTTTGGTTCTGAGGTCTTGAATCAAGTAATAGAACATCATGAAGCAAATAGTGGAGTTTCTAGGTTCGAAAAAATGCCATTGTATCTTGACTGGGCAGGGGTTAAGGTTAAACAATTATCTTTATATAATTGTTTTTATGAAATTATTGGCGCGCCAACTAAAAAAATTCCTGCTATTAAATCTATTGTAAGAGAATTTAATATTACGACCATGGATGCAGGTATGATAGGCGATTCTGAATCTGATATGGAGGCAGCTTTTCAAAATGATATTGATTTTTTTCTAAGAAAGACACTGATAAATAAATCTCTTCAAAGTCTGTATAAAGGTCCACAATTTGAGAATTTTATAAAATGAATAGATATGATGCCATTATAAAAATTCGCAAAAAGCTACAAAATGGAGGAATATCTATTGGTAGCTGGATGCAAATTCCACATGGGTCGGTTGCAGAAATTATGGGCCATTCTGGGTATGACTGGGTTGCAATTGACATGGAACATGGCTCTATTAGTAATAATCAATTACCTGATTTATTTAGAGGTATTGAGCTTGGAGGTACATTGCCTTTAGTGCGACTTGCAGAAGGTGAGTCTAAAGATTGTAAAGAAGCATTGGATGCTGGAGCTGGTGGTGTTATCGTACCAATGGTTATAACTGCAGAACAATTGATCCGTGTACGTGATGCATGTAGATGGCCACCTTCTGGTACTAGAGGTGTTGGGTTTTCGCGTGCAAACTTGTTCGGACAAAATTTTGATTCATATCAATTAGAAGCACAGGCACCAATATTAGTTGCAATGATTGAACATCATCATGCAATTGAGAATTTAGATGAAATTCTTGCGGTAGAGGGGCTGGATGCTATTTTGATTGGACCATATGATTTATCTGCTTCAATGAAGCTAACCGCTCAATTTGAACATCCGGAGTTTGAAAGTGCAATGGCAACAATTTTAAAGAAGACTAGGAGAGCAGGTGTTCCCGCTGGGGTACACGTTGTTCAACCTTCATATGATGAGATAGAGAGTCGTATTGAAGATGGGTATCGTTTTTTAGCCTATTCGATTGATTCTGTAATGTTGTTGAGTGTATCGAAGCCATCATGGTTAACTAAGTTATGAAAGAAAAAGAAATTCGACCAACGGAAATATTTGGTAAATATCTTCGGTTGACTGTTAAAGATAAAAAAAACTTATTTTAGTGAAGTTGAAGAGCTTCCAATCAATTGTCCTGCTAAGAATGGTTGAAGTTCTCTTATGTGGGTTATCTGTCGTAAATTATAATATAGAGTACTAACATGAAGATTCTTGCATTGATACCGGCTCGTATGGGTAGTAGTAGATTTCCAGGAAAGCCATTGGCAAGAATTCTTGGAAAACCAATGATTGGTCATGTATATGAACGGGTCTCAAAATCGCATTTGATTAATATGACGGCTGTAGCCACATGTGATAAAGAGATATTTGATTATATCCAATCGATTGGCGGTAATGCTGTAATGACCGCAGATACCCATGAACGTGCATCAGATAGATGTGCTGAAGCGTTGTTAAAGTTAGAAAGTGAATACCAAATTCGTTATGATATTATTGTTATGGTTCAAGGTGATGAGCCTATGACGCATCCTAATATGATTAATGAAGCGCTTCAGCCAATGCTTCTTGACCCAGAGATTGATATTGTTAACCTTGTAGGTATAGTTCGTAGTTTGGAAGAGTTTGAAGATAGAAACTGTATTAAAGTAGTTTGTGACACAATAGGAAATGCACTTTATTTTTCAAGAGAACCAATCCCTACTCTAACTAAATCTAATGAAGTACCTATGCAAAAGCAAGTGTGCATTATTCCATTCAGGCGCAATTTTTTGATTGAATATACGCAGATGGAACCAACACCATTAGAAGTTGCCGAGTCAGTGGATATGATGCGCGTACTTGAGCATGGAAAATCTGTTCGAATGGTTCATACAGATTATGATACGTATGCTGTTGATACCATCAATGATTTAATAAAAGTCGAAAAAAAAATGAAGTTACTTAAGCCCATTAATTTAAGTGAAGTTAAGGGTTAATAAAAAAAATCAATAGATGAAAAAAATTATTTACCTAATCTGTGATATATTTTTTTTAATTGCTGCAAGTATTTATGCAATTATTAAATTTAAGAAAGTGGTGGGGGAAGGCTGGAGCCTAGGAAGTTTTGATAAAACTATTATTCTAGCAAATGGTCCTTCTCTAAAGACCGATATTGACCGAGTTATTAAAGAAAAGATACGGTCTGAGGTGTATGTTTTAAATTATTTTGCATCAACTAAATATTTCCAGCTAATAAAGCCTGAATATTATGTACTTGCAGATCGTGTTTTTTGGAGTCAACATGTTAATGATGATTTCAAAAAAGATAATGAAAAGTTATTTTTCGATTTAGATAAAGTAGATTGGAAAATGAATATCATATGTCCTGAAAAGGGTTTCCTATGGGTGAGTGAGCGCTTGAGAGAAAATGATAATATTAAAGTACTGAAAGTTAAGTCAGCTAATATTGAATACAAAAATGAAAAAATAAATTTATTTTCTCTTAACCAAAATATAACAACTCCACATTTTATTAATGGACTGGTCATTGTGCTTTGGCACGCTATTTATAGAAAAAGATCTAATATTGAAATTTATGGTGCAGATTTTTCATTATTCAAGGAATACTATATTGACCAAGAGACAAATGATCTATATTCTTCATTTTCCCACTTTTATAAAAATACTGCTGCACAAAATAATGCAGGAAATAAATATCCAGGAGAGCCAAAAAGAATGCTTCATACAAGACTTTATCAGCAGTGGAGTGCTTTTTATCAAATGTATCTACTTTCAAAAATAGCTAAAATTCAAAAAATCAAGATTACAAATTTTTCCTCCAATTCGTATCTTGATTGTTTCGATCGACCAAAATAATAGCCACTTTTTTAAAATTAAATATTAACGTGTCTGTAATAAAAAACACATCACTAACTGTAATTGATTATATAAAAAAATCTTTGTCATTATGTAATCTAAATAAAAATGAATCACAAGGTTTTATTTTTCCATTGTCAAAACTTCGTTTTATGCCTTTTACAAGAGTGATAGTTCCCTTCTCTTTGGGAAGGACTGTTAGAGGTTTGTCCTTCAAAAAGAATTTTATGCTAGACCCATATGGAAAGTTGTGCATGGATATATTTAACGACGCTGACCATAAAGATATAATTAGCGACTTATCGATAACATTTAAAAAAGAAAAGGATTTGAAAGCAGCAGACATTGTTCATTTGAGAAATAATATCAAATTGAGAAAATATCCTGCTTGGGCGATTGTTATGCCTTGGGAAAAGTTAAGTATTGAGGAGAAGTTTGAGTCTTATCCTGATAGTTTCTATAAGAATAGGTCTTCAAAAGACTTGACTTTTGAAAATAGGTCCAGATTATCTATAATTGAGACTATGTATTCATCAAAATCTTTAGAAAGTAAAGTTAATCAAATGAAAAAACTTTTTAAAAGTATAAAACGCTATGGCCTAAAAAAAAATACTAGTTTGCCAAAAATTAACATACTAGTAAAAGCAAATGAATGGAGATGGTTTATGGGTGATGCCGGCAATCATAGGTCTTATATTTGTTCATGTTTTGACTTTGAAATATTTGAAGGCAGAGTAAGTTCAATAATATATAAAAACGAAGTTAATAGCTGGCCAAATGTTAAAAATGGCACTTATTCTTCAGAAGAGGCAGAGAATATTTTTGATAGTTACTTCGATGGCTCTAATGTTTTACGAGGTATTGTATAGAATGTGTAAAAATTATAAGGTTTAGTTATTTATTATCGTAAAAATTATTTATGTTTATAATGCCTTTTTGTTTTCTTATTAAACAATTGTGCAAACTTATTGGCCTATCGTTTTCTTTTTCATCAGATGGAGAAGACGTCATTCTCATGAAGTATTTGTGTAGAATTAAAAACGGTAATTACATTGATATAGGTTCACATCAGCCAGCACAACATTTCAACACTTTTCTATTTTATTTATCTGGATGGAAGGGGATTTGTATTGATCCATTTTCAATTGATGTGGGTATAGGTCTAGTGTATAAGTATTTTCATGGCAGGGTTCAATACAATGAGTAAACAAGATATAAAAATAAAGCTTCTTGATTGCACATTGCGTGATGGCGGATATTACAATAATTGGGACTTTTCTCCAGCCCTTATTAAAGATTATTTAGAATCTATGGTATCGATTCAGGCTGATTATGTTGAAATTGGATTTCGCCTTGTAAATAATAATGATTTCAAAGCTGGGTGCGCCTTTAGTACTGACAACTATATTAATAGCCTAAGGATTCCTCTCGCACTCAAAAATAAAATTGGTGTTATGGTTAATGGGTCAGATGTTCTATCTCAAGGTAATTCTGAAAGCGATATTTATAAAGTACTAAAAGAGCTATTTAAACCAAAAAAACAATCCCCGGTTAGTTTGGTTCGTATTGCATGTCATTTACATGAATTTGAATATTGCTTACCGGCTGTAATTTGGTTAAAAGACCAAGGTTACAAGGTTGGGTTTAACTTGATGCAAATTAATAATGCAAATGAAGCGAAAATAGCTGAACTATTAAAGCTGGCTAATAAATACCCCATTGATGTTTTATATTTTGCAGACAGTATGGGTAGTCTTAATACTCAACAAATTACTACTATTGTCAATATATTTAAAAATAACTGGATTGGTGCAATAGGTATTCACGCACATGACAGCATGGGAAATGCTGTCAATAATAGCATGCAAGCAGTGAAAGATGGAGTAAGTTGGGTTGATTGCACTGTTGCTGGAATGGGTAGAGGCCCTGGTAATTCGCAAACTGAATACCTTAGTATTGAATTAGATAGTTACCGAAAACTTAATACTAACAAAACTAAACTGCTTAAATTAATTCGCAATCACTTTAGACCACTACAAGATCAATATGGTTGGGGGATGGATCCATATTATTATTTAGCTGGTAAGTATAATATCCATCCAACTTATATACAAACAATGATTACTGACACACGTTACAATGAAGAAGATATTTTGTCAGTTATTGATTATCTTAAAGAACAGGATGGCAGTAAATTTAATCCAGATGTGATTGAAACTGCTCGACATTTTTACTCAGATGAGACAAAAGGTACATGGGAGCCAGAAAAAGTCATTAAAAACAACAATGTGTTGATTATTGGCACAGGGTCTGGTGCTGTAAAGCACCGCAATGCAATTGAATCCTATATAAAAAAACACAGTCCATTTGTTATTGCGCTAAATACTCAAAAAAGCATTAGCGAAGAGCTTATCAATGCAAGAGCTGCTTGCCACCCGGTTAGAGTTCTTGCTGACTGCAACGAGTACTTAAATTTACCTCAACCGCTAATTGCACCTGCTTCCATGCTGCCAAATAATATTAAACAAAAGCTCAAACAAAAAGAACTGCTTGACTTTAACATTTCTATTGATGTAAATGGTTTTGCTTTTAGCACTACCAGCTGCACATTGCCAAATCTCTTAGTATTAAGCTATGTACTTGCCATCGCCACTAGTGGAAAGGCCAAGAAAATATTATTGGCGGGATTTGATGGCTATGGTGCAGATGACCCAAGGCGAAAGGAAATTGATAGTGTGTTTAATTTATACCAAAAAACAAAAGGTTCTATTGATTTTTTCTCAATTACTGAAACGCGTTATGATATTCCAATTAAATCAATCTATGGGTTGAATTAATGAAGAGTGTTGTCATTATTCCTGCAAGATACAAATCTAGTCGTTTTCCAGGGAAGCCATTAGTCAACCTACTTGGAAAGCCAATGATACTATGGGTTTCTGAGTTAAGTGCACAAGCAGTTGGTAAGGAGAATGTCTATATAGCGACAGATGATGAACGAATATCTAAAGTAGTCACTATTGCTGGCTTTAATGCCATTATGACTAGCGATCAGTGCGTTACAGGAACAGATAGAGTTGCTGAAGCTGCTAACAAAATACTAGCAGATATTTATATTAATGTCCAAGGGGACGAACCCATGGTCAATCCAAAGGATATCATGAGCATCATTAAAGCAAAAGAGCTACATTACCATGAAATTATTAATGGTTATTGCATGCTTTCTAGCGATGAAGATCCTAACAATGTAAACATCCCTAAAGTTATATTTACTGAAGATAATAACTTAGTGTACATCTCCAGACAAGCTATCCCAGGCTATAAAGATAAAAGTAAAGCCCCTAGTCAATATTACAAACAAGTATGTATTTATGCCTTTACAGCAAATGAACTGAAAAGTTACGCTGATTATGGAAAAAGCACTTTGGAGTCGTCAGAAGATATTGAAATTATCCGCTTCTTAGAATGGGGTAAAAAAATAAGAATGGTCGAAACAATTCCAGGTAGTTTAGCAGTCGATATTCCAGAAGATGTTGTCAAGGTGGAGCAAGAATTAATAAAAAACTATGAGTAGCTTATGGAAAAAAATAAAATATTAAAAATACGACCCTTTCAGATAGAAAGAAGCATGTTATTAGTATAGTAAAAAAAATGTCCAGAATAAATTTAAATCAATACCAAACATTAGTCTTTGATTGTGATGGAGTCCTTTTAAATTCTAATAAAATTAAAACTCAAGCATTTTATGATGTGGCGAAGGTATACAGCCACGAACCTGCGCAAAAACTAAAAGATTACCATTTACAAAATGGCGGCATCTCGCGTCATAAAAAATTTGAATATTTACTGACAAGCATTCTAAAAAAGCCAATTGAAACGCAAGAGCTTAGTGAACTTTTAACTAACTTTTCCAAAGAAGTAAAAAAAGGCTTATTAACTTGCGAAATTGCTAAAAATATTAAAGAACTTAGAAAAAAAACAAAAAACTCAACGTGGCTTGTTGTTTCTGGAGGGGATCAATCTGAACTTAGAGAGGTTTTCAAAAAAAGAGGTTTAGAAGGGCACTTTGATGGTGGTATATTTGGCAGCCCAGACGATAAGGATACCATATTAATAAATGAAATAGATAGATTCAATATTAAAGGAAAGAGCTTATTTTTAGGCGATAGCTTGTATGATTATCAAGCAGCTACAAAAGCTAAAATGGATTTTGTTTTTTTAAGTAGATGGTCTGATGTGCCAAATTTGAAAGAAAAGTTTATAGGTAGAGATTTTTTAGATTTATCGGAACTTTGTAATATTACGTAATGAAAGTTTTGCATCTTTCCAAACTATTGGGCCTTGTGGTCCACCTTTGTACGCCAGACTAACGCATTTTATAGTATCAATAATTAAGTCAATTGTTATCCAAGTAAAAAATTATTAAACAGTTCTGACTTGTGGTAACTATATTAATTTCTTTAACCTATTTTTTATAATCATGAAAAATCCTATTACCGATTTACCCTTGTATTTAAGTATATTTAAAAAGTATCTTGGAGTAAAAATTTATTTAATTCTCTTACTTGCAATATTTGCAAGTTTGGCTGAGAGTTTTGGAATTGTAATGCTGCTTCCAATATTTCAGCAAATTAACAATACTACCGGAACAGTTTCTGTGGTTGAGGAAGCTGGATTGGAGCAAGATGTATACCTATTTATATTAGATTTACTAAGTGTTATGGGAATGGAAAGTTCTACTTCCAATGTACTTGTGTTAATTGCTATCATGTTCATTATCAAAGGTTTTATTACCTTTGTTGCTTTAGGGTATAGCGCAATTCTTCGAGGAAACTTACTGAAGAAGTTAAAAAGAAATTTATTTGATAAGTACAGGTTTATGAGCTACGAATATTTTTCTAGCCGGGATACTGGTTTTTTTACAAGCCTTATTAATGAGCAAGTTGCAAGGGCTGTCATGTCATTTCATCATCTTGTATTGGTTAGTACTCAGGTTGTAACTGTGATAATTTATTTAGTTGTAGCAATAATGATAAATTGGCAATTTGGCGTATTGGTTGTTGCTGCTGGGCTAATGTTAATGTTAATTTTTAAAAAATTGAATAATACTGTTAGAACTCTTTCTAGAGTAACAGCTGTTGAAGAGGGCTTTTTGACAAAAAATATAATTCAAATACTGCACGGATTTAAATATTTAGTTTCAACAGGGCAAATATCAAGTATAAAAAAACCAATGTACACATCCATTAATAAATTGACGAAATATCAAATAAAACAATTCGTTGCAGGGGCTCTTACAATGTCAGTGCGTGAACCAATAGCTGTTGTCTTGATTCTATCTGTCATATATATACAGCTCGTATATCTTTCTGGTAGCTTAGCACCAATTCTTGTTTCTGTTGCCCTTTTTTACAGATCTATAATGTTGTTAGTTGGGATACAAAGTAGCACTCAAGCTATGATGGAGAGAGTAGGAAGCATGGAACTAATAGACAATGAATTAACTAGTTTAGACAAAAATAAAGAGGTGGTTGGAGATATTGACATAAAGAGTAGATTTAATAGTATGAAGTTTTCAAATGTTAGTTTTTCTTATAATAACAAGACCGATAAAATTATTAACAAATTAAATCTGGAAATTTTACCAAATAAAATGATTGCAGTTGTTGGAGAGTCTGGAGCCGGGAAAACCACGATGGCAGACATGATAACGTTAATTTTAAAACCAAGTGATGGAAAAATTGAAATTAATAGTACATCATCACATAAAATTTCACATGATAAATGGCGTAAGAGAATTGGTTACGTTTCTCAAGAAACAGTAATTTTTGATGGAAGTATTTTAGATAATATTGATTTAAATTATACAAATAATGGTTTAGAGTTAGAGGATGTTAGTGAGAAAGTATATGAAGCTGCAAGAAAGGCAAATATTCATGATTTTATAAAATCGCTTCCAGATGGCTACAACTCTCAGGTAGGTGAACGAGGACTTCGATTGTCAGGTGGCCAGCGCCAGCGCCTTTTTATAGCGAGAGAGTTATACAGAGAGCCTGATATTTTAATTTTAGATGAGGCAACTAGTGCACTTGATTCTAAATCTGAATCCAAAATACAAGATAGTATTTTTAATCTTAAAGGAAGAGTGTCAATTGTTGTCATAGCTCATCGTTTATCTACTGTACGTAAAGCTGATATGATTTACGTAATGGATAAGGGCAGTATTGTTGAAAGTGGAAAGTATGAGGATTTGATGTCTTCAAATGGCTCTATTTTTTATAACATGGTAATGATGCATAATTTGGAGCACTAGATTGCTATGAAAATATTATATTTACACCAATATTTTGCGCAAATTGGTTTTAATCCTGTTGAGTTTTACCTGAAGGGAGCTCTTGGACTCGAAAGTGATATTAATATTGATTACAATTCCATTTTATTAAAGTATTGGTCAGAAGCTGTAGTGCATAAAAGCTCATTAAATAAACTTATTGATAGTTAATTTGATTGTTTACTTCTTTTATGAGGCCTTGTATTTAGTGTTCATAAAATTTTAGAGTTTAGTTATTTTTTTAATGGAATATAATTTATGTTTATAACACCTTTTTATTTTGTTGTAAAACAATTGTGCAAACTTATTGGCCTATCGTTTTCTTTTTCATCAGATGGAGAAGACGTCATTCTCATGAAGTATTTGTGTAGAATTAAAAACGGTAATTACATTGATATAGGTTCACATCAGCCAGCACAACATTCCAACACTTTTCTATTTTATTTATCTGGATGGAAGGGGATTTGTATTGATCCATTGCCAAATCTTAAGAATAAGTATAGATTTATAAGAAGACGAGATAAATTTATAAATGCTGGAATTATTGGATCTAAATCTAATACTGAGAAAAAACTTAATTTTTTTTATTATAAGAATAACAGAGATAACAGCACTTTTGATCCTGCAAGAGTTAAAGAATTAAGCTCTAAGTTTGGAAGAGAACCTTCATCAATCATTGATATACCAACAGTTAATATTGCTGATATATTGCCTTCTTCTGCAGATATTATTGGAGATAGTAAAGAAATAAATTTATTGAATCTTGATATTGAAGGTTTTGAAATAGATATTTTGGAAGATCTTTTTTCTGATAGTGTTTACCCATGGGTCATATGTGTTGAAGAGCTAGGGCAAACAGCTGAGACTTTGAACAATGGAGATATTCACAGATTGATGACAAATAATGGCTATATACTTGGAGCAAGAACATTTTTGTCTAGTATCTATATCCTTAAAAATATAATAAGTCAGCTTCCATCGCCGTATATTAAAGAATTAGAGATATGAAGGTAATTCACCTAAATAACGCTGACACTACTGGTGGTGCTGCTCGTGCTGCCTATCGCATCCATCACTCATTACTTAATAGCGGACTTCATTCTCGTATGAGGGTTAATGTTGCAAATTCTGGTGATTGGACCGTAATTGGGCCAAAAGGCAAATTGAGAAAAGCATTTTCACAAATGCGTCGACACTCTGTGTTTCCAATTTTGAAGACATTGCAAACACAAAACTCTATACTTCATTCTCCAGCAATTCTTCGTTCCTCTTGGAGTAAGGTTATCAACCAGAGTGATGCTGATATTGCTCACCTTCATTGGATTGGTGGTGAAATGCTATCAATTGCAGATATTGGACGTATCAAAAAGCCTGTTGTATGGACTTTGCATGATATGTGGGCTTTCTGTGGCGCGGAACATGTCTCTTGGGACGAAAGATGGTGTAAAGGCTATACTCGAAAAAACCGTCCGTCTTATGAGAGAGGTTTTGATATTAATCGCTGGACTTGGAAAAGGAAGCTTAAGCATTGGAGGCATCCATTTAATATTGTTGCCCCGAGTCAATGGTTGGCTGAATGTGTTCAGGATAGTATTATTATGCGAGATTGGCCAGTAACTGTCATACCAAATTGTATAGATACTCAGATTTGGCAACCGGTTGAGAAAATCCTAGCACGTAAGCTGCTTGGACTACCTTCAGAAGTCCCTCTAATTGCTTTTGGTACATATGGTGCTAACTCCGAATACCATAAGGGTTTTGACCTTCTTGTTCAAGCGTTTAATCATTTAAGCGGATTGACTAAAGGTGTAGAGTTAGTTGTCTTTGGGCAGCCTGCACCAAAGAATCCTCCTAAACTTGGTTTTCCTGTGCATTTTATGGGACATCTCTATGACGATCTTAGTTTGCGTTTACTCTATAGTGCGGTTGATATATTGGTAGTCCCATCACGAAAAGAGGCATTTGGGCAAACAGCCTCTGAGGCTCAAGCTTGTGGAACCCCTGTGGCAGCATTTAAAATTGGTGGTTTATCGGACATTGTTAAACACAAACATACTGGTTATTTAGCTGACCCTTTTGACACAGAAGATTTAGCAGAAGGAATAAAATGGATTTTGTCTAACTGTTCTTCTGGACGCCTTGGTCAGTTTGCTCGTGAGAGGTCTTTGCAGAAATTTTCATACGAAGTAGTTTCAGCTCAATATCAAGCAGTATATCAAAATTTATTATGAATACTTTTATAAGTAAAATAAGAGTTCTTTTGGATATAGAGTTCTCATTAAATTGATATCTTAAATAGTAAAAATTATGGAAAACTTGATAAAAAAAATTAGAGAAAAAAAAGCTATTATTGGAGTATTTGGCTTAGGTTATGTTGGATTGCCTTTAGCACTTCGATACTCAGAAGTTGGCAATTCAGTTATAGGTTTTGATGTTGACTATTCTAAGGTTGAAAAGCTTAATAGTGGCGAAAGTTATATTGGGCATATTTCTTCTTCTAGGATCCTTGATTCACTGAATAATGGATTTAAATCCACAAGTGATTTTTCCCTTGTCAGGGAAGTTGATGCCCTTATAATTTGCGTTCCAACACCTCTTAATAAGTACCGTGAACCAGATTTGAGTTTTATTATAAACACTGTCAATAGCATTCTTCCTTATCTTCGAAAAGGGCAAATAATATCTCTAGAAAGCACAACATATCCAGGTACAACTGAAGAGGAGTTGCTTCCTCGCATTCAATCAACAGACTTAAAAGTTGGGGAAGATCTATTCTTGGTATACTCTCCAGAGAGAGAAGATCCAGGAAACCCTGATTTTGAGATGCACAATATTTCAAAAGTAGTTGGTGGATATTCTCCTGACTGTCTTCAAGTAGGAGTAGCACTTTACGAACTAGCGATTAACCACGTTGTCCCAGTGAGCTCCACGAAAGCGGCAGAGATGACCAAGCTTTTGGAAAATATTTATCGAGCTGTAAATATTGGCCTAGTGAATGAGATGAAAATTGTCGCTGATAAAATGGGTATAGATATTCATGAAGTTATAAGTGCCGCCTCTACAAAACCTTTTGGATTTACTCCATTTTATCCAGGGCCAGGACTTGGGGGTCACTGTATTCCAATTGACCCTTTTTACTTAACTTGGAAGGCGCGTGAATATGACCTTAGTACAAGATTAATTGAACTTGCTGGTGAAGTAAATTCCAACATGCCATATTGGGTTTTAAACAAAGTCATAGGCACACTTAATGATCGTGGAATGTTTCTTAAAGGGGCTAAAATTTTACTGCTTGGGATTGCATACAAGAAGAACGTGGATGATATGCGTGAGTCTCCTGCAGTTAAATTAATGGAGCTTCTTACACACAAAGGTGCGAAAATTCAATATAGTGATCCCCATATCCCTGTTTTTCCAACAATGAGAAAATATTCTTTTGATCTTTCAAGTGTCAATTTAACTTCAAAAAATATAGCGAAGTATGATTTGCTTTTATTAGTAACTAATCATGACAACTTCGATTATTCAATGATCCAGAAACATGCAAAAGTTATTGTTGATACTCGAGGAGTATATTCAGAATATTATAAAAATGTAATCAAGGCCTGATTTTTATGATTTACGTACTTATTCCTGTATTTAATCGTTTGAAATTAACACAATCTTGTATTGAGTCAATAAAGAAACATGAAAAAGATATAGACCTAAGTATTATCTTGGTAGATGATGGATCTACTGATGGGACCTCTGAATGGGCTCAAACTTACTATCCTGAAATAACCATTCTTCAAGGAACTGGCTCATTATTTTGGGGGGGTGCGATTCATTATGGAGTTGAATATATTTTAAAAATTTGTAATCCAAATGATTACGTTTTATTAGTTAATAACGATGTTCTTTTAGCTCAGAATACCATTAGAGAATTAGTGAATTTCTCTGAAGAAAAAAATCGACAAGTAGTTGTTGGGTCTCTCGCGTTAGATCCTAGCAACAAAGAGAAAGTTATTAAATCTGGCACAGTTGTTAAAAGCTGGTTTTTCAATCGTACAAGTCATATTTTTATGGGGCAAAAAATTGAAAATGTTTATGGTGAAGAAAGTAAAGAAGTTGATTTCCTTACTGGGAGATGTTTACTACATCCTGTAGAAGTGTTTCTTATAGCAGGAAATTATGATTCTTATTCATTTAGGCATTATGGTGGAGACGATGAATTTTCCATGCGAGTAAAGAAATTTGGCATTAAAACATATATTTGTACCTCAGCGATAGTTTATATGCAGAAAACATCTTCAAAAAATCTAGGATTTTTTGCTACTTTTTTTAGCATTCAGTCTAGTTCTAATATTATTAATAAGTTGAAATTAAGTTTAAGAGTTTCCCCACCATTAGCTATATTTAGTTTTTTCTTGATTGGAGTAATAAAGTCACTACTTATGGCGATAAAAAATGTTAAGAGATAAAAATAATATTGTGTTGTCTAACATTGGTATATTAAGTTTTTCACTTATATTTGCTTTATTGGTTGGTTCTGGGCTTTATGGGTATGGGGTTGACTATTATGCGGCTTATCATAAACCGAACTTCTCCCAAGGCATAACATTCGCCCAAGCAGGCTTTGAAGGAAAGTTAACTTTTGATTTTATAGGGTATAGGGTGGCGACCCTTACTATCTTCGAAACTCATATTGGCGTTCACATTACAACTTTCCTTCTTTCGTTGTCAGTCGGCCTTCTAATTAGAGAAAACTTAAGATTAAAGCTTAACTACTCCTTAGCATTTTTTACATTGCTCTATCTTATTGTTATTCATACATGGCCTATAATTATGTCTACAAGTAATGCAATGAGACAGGGGTTGTCTATGTCTTTCATATTTCTGGCTTTAATTTCCAGTTCTAATAAAAACTATGTCTGGTTAGTAATATTTATTCTTGTTTCGATCTTTATGCATAAAAGTGGCCTACTATTATCTATGATTATTTTGTTTGCTACTTATGTAAACAATTTGCTAAGGAGTGTTTCATTCAAGAGAAGAAGGGTAATACACTTCTTATTTGGAACACTATTACTTATTACGTTTTATGCTGCTATCTCTTATAATTATGATACTAGTGAGGGCAGTAAAATAATCGAAGGGGACTTTAGAGCTGCATTTGTTTTAATCAGTTTTAGTTATGTGATTCTCTCTTTTGTTCATAAAAATCTCATAAATGGTCCATATAATTTAACTTTATATTATTATAGTTTTATGTCACCTGCGATTCTAATGAATGGATTAAATTGGGAGTTTGAGAGATTGGGAATGATGATGCTTATTCCTTATATTTTGGCTATTGGAATAATATTTGATAGGACTTTAAATAAATTTTATCTAATTATCGTATTTCTAGCATTATTGTTGTTAACAATCTATATGGGTATGTATGATTTTGGATTAAATCAAAGTCCTCCTCTAAGTATGCATATACAACAAGGTGGATACGGCTTAATCTGGAATGGTGAAGCATGGATCATGGATATTGATTATAAGGGCATGTATGATTGATTGCGTTGAATGATATGCGTGTTATTTATCTTCATCAATTTTTTAATACACCAACGATGTCTGGAGGTGTTCGATCATACGACATAGCAAATTCTTTGGTAAAAAATGGACATACCGTACATATGGTCACGTCCATGAGAGAGAGAACCTATAAAGATGGATGGAGCTTCACTAATGAAGATGGCATTAATACTCATTGGCTTGCTTTGTCGTATTCAAATAAATTAAATTATCTAAAAAGATTAAAGGCATTTTTTTTATTTGCATTTTATTCAGCTAAAAAAGGCTCAAACCTAGAGGGCGATATTGTTTATGCTTCAAGTACTCCTTTGACCATTGCAATTCCAGCGCTTTATATTTCATGGAGAAAGTCAATACCAATGGTGTTTGAAGTTCGAGATCTATGGCCAGAGTTACCGATTGCCGTAGGTGTTTTAAAGAATCCCATTATTATATATTTAGCTAAAACTTTAGAAAGATATACCTACAAAAAATCAGAAGCAGTAATTGCCTTATCTCAAGGGATGAAAAATGGAGTTATTGATGCCGGTTGTGACGAAAATAAAGTTTTTATAGTGCCAAATTTTTCCAATAGAGAGTTGTTTAATTCAGAACTAACTGGCGAAAAGTTTCGTATCAAGAGGAAGTGGCTGAAAGATTCACCATTGTTGGTTTATACCGGAACTTTTGGTATGATTAATGGTGTTACATATCTGGTCGATATTGCAGAGCAGTTGCTTTTCTTAAATTCTAATGTAAAGATTTTACTGCTTGGACATGGCAGTGAGTTTAGTATGGTTAACTCTTACGCTAGAGAAAAAAATGTATTAAATAACAATTTATTTATTGAGCCAAGTATTAAAAAGGAGGAATTACCAGAAGTGTTAGCAGCAGCAGATCTGGCAAGTAATATAGTAATCAGTGTGCCAGAGTTGTGGAATAATTCTGCAAACAAATTTTTTGATGCACTTGCTAGCGGGACGCCTGTTCTTATTAATGGCAAAGGGTGGCAGGCAGACTTAATAAATAAGACAAAATCTGGAATTGTAACTTACGGTATGTCGTTAGAGCAGTCAGCCAAAAAAATTGATGATTTTTTACATAATAAAAATTTATTAACAGATTCATCTAAGAATGCACTAAATTTATCTAAAGAATGTTTTGATAAAGATAAGCTTGTTAAACAAGTGGAGCAAGTTTTGTATTTTTCACTAGGCCACAAAGGTATGCAGCCTTCTAAATTAAATTTAAAATGATTAGGTTTAAGTACATTTTTGATCTAATGTTGATTTTTTTAAGTTTGCCATTTACTCTCCCTATTTTTCTGTTTATTGTAATATTGGTATTTGTTAAATCAGATTCTAAAGTATTCTTTAAGCAGGCTCGCCCAGGACTAAATAGAAAGATATTTAATATGTATAAGTTTAAAACAATGACCGATGAGTATGACAAAAATGGCGAACTAAAGTCTGATAGTATTAGATTGACTAAATTTGGAAAATTTTTAAGATCAACAAGTTTAGATGAATTGCCTGGATTATGGAGTGTCTTCAAAGGCGATATGAGTTTGGTAGGCCCTCGCCCATTGTTGATAGAATATCTGCCTTTCTATTCAGAAAAGCAATCTAGGCGCCATGAAGTTAAGCCAGGTATTACAGGTTGGGCACAAGTTAATGGCCGTAATGCAATTAGTTGGGATGAAAAATTTGATTTAGATGTATGGTATGTTGATAATCAATCAGTTTGGTTAGATATAAAAATATTGTGTCTGACAGTAAAAAAAGTAATTGCACGCGACGATATTTCACCAGAAGGATCAAAAATTATGACAAGGTTTGATGAAAATGAAAGCTAAAGTAGCTGTTATTTCGGATATACATGCTAATGCTAATGCATTGACTGTGGCTCTTAAAAAAATACAAAGTACAGGTGTCGATATGACAATTGTACTGGGCGATGTTTTAACTTATGGCTCCCAACCTTTAGAGGTTATTAATAAATTAAAGCAATATCAAAAAGAAAATGCTGTTGTTTTTATTAAGGGAAACCATGATCAGTTTTATTTCAACCTTCGAAAAGGAATGACTTTGATGAAAAATAAAATGGTTTTACTATGTTGATTGATGGTTTTTCTCCGTGGCCACTGTTTACTAAAGAAGAGGCTAATGCTGTTCAAGCAGTTTTATTATCTAATAAAACTAATTATTGGACTGGAGATGAATGCAGAAAGTTTGAAAGAGAGTTTGCAGAATTTTCTGATTCGAAATATACAGTTGCGTTGGGTAATGGAACATTGGCTCTTGATATTGCGTTTAAAGTTTTAAATATTGCTAATGGGGATGAAGTAATTGTCACTTCTCGTACTTTTATTGCTTCGATATCCTCTATTGTAACTGCTGGAGCTGTGCCGGTATTTGCTGATGTAGATTTATCATCCCAAAATATTACTCGTGAATCTATTCGCTCTGTAATTACTGATAAAACGAAAGCAATCGTCTGTGTGCATTTAGCTGGTTGGCCATGTGATATGGATCCGATTATGCAATTATCAAAAGAGCGTGATCTTTTTGTGATTGAAGATTGTGCTCAAGCACATGGTGCAAAATATAAAGGCCGATTTGTTGGATCTATTGGGCATATTGGGGCTTGGTCCTTTTGCCAAGATAAGATAATGACCACAGGTGGTGAAGGTGGCATGGTAACTACTAGTGATGAATCTTTATGGCGAAAGATGTGGGCATACAAAGACCATGGTAAGAGTTATGAGGCTGTTTATGAGAGAGATCACCCTAAAGGGTTTAGATGGATGCACGAATCGTTTGGCACCAACTGGCGTATAACTGAAATGCAAGCGGCAATTGGCAGAATTCAGTTAAAAAGAATGCCAGATTGGCATAGAAAACGCTTAAATAACGCTAACAGTATCTGGAACGCTGCTAAACAATGCAAAGGATTGAGAGTGCCTGATATTCCTGACTATATAGAGCATGCAGCTTATAAGTGTTATGTTTTTGTCAAAGGTGATATTGATCTTCGTGACAAAATGATGATGGAAATCAATGAAAAAGGCGTGCCTTGCTATTCTGGCTCATGTTCAGAGGTATACCTGGAAAAGGCATTCGACAATACTGGATTTAGACCTAAAGAAAGACTTCCGGTTGCCAAAGAACTTGGAGAAACAAGTTTAATGTTTTTAGTTCATCCAACTTTAACTGAGGAAGAAATTCAAAAAACATGTAATGTTTTAACGGAAGTGGCTTTAGCTAATTACGACTGAATTAAAAAAAATCATATGAATGCGATAAATTCCTTTTTACGAAACGAACTTAGCTTTTAATAAATTCCCTTATCAACTCTAAAAGCACTTATACTAAACCAACCAAATTAAACTGATTCATATCCTTTGATAAATAAACTCGTTAATTTATCACGGTTTAACAAAAAACTTGTCATGTTGATTGTTGACTCTGTGCTTCTTGTGCTAATACTACTGGCATCGTTTTCAATTCGACTTGATTACTGGTACGTTCCAGAAAGTGATGTGATCTGGGCGGTATTAGGTGCGCCTATTGTTGCCATTCCTATCTTTGTGCGCTTTGGACTTTATCGAGCAATTATTCGTTATATTGGTTTTAAGGCACTGTGGGCTATCGTTCAGGCGGTAACGCTATATGCCTTATTGTGGGGTGTGATTGGCTTTATGGCTTCGATTGAAGGTATACCGCGCTCAGTAATTTTAATTAACTGGCTTTTGGGGGTTATAGTCATAGGAGGCTCGCGGATGATTGGGCGCCGGTTCCTCTCAGAGGTTCAGAATAGAAAAAATACCACAGAGTGCAATAATGTGGTGGTTTATGGTGCGGGTTCTGCAGGTAGGCAGTTGTCGATTGCATTAACACAGTCGATTGACTACAATCCGGTGGCTTTTATTGACGATAACAGTGAACTTCATCGTCAATCTATTAATGGCATTGAGGTTCTTTCAAGAGACAATTTAGAGCGCCTAATTAAGAAAAAAAATGTCACCGAAGTATTGATGTCGATTCCCACATTGTCGCGTTCCCGACGTAATGAAATTATCCTTTTTCTGGAGCCTTATCCGGTGCTTGTCCGCTCATTGCCAAGTGTTTCAGAATTAGCGCAGGGTAAGGCAAAAATTGCCGATCTGCGTGAGGTGAGCGCTAAAGACTTGCTAGGCCGTGATTCTGTAGTTGCCAATAAGGAGTTACTGGGTCTTAATATTACCAATAAAGTAGTAATGGTAACCGGTGCTGGTGGCTCTATTGGCGCTGAGCTTTGTCGGCAGATATTATTTTTAAAGCCTCAGGTGTTAATACTATTTGAGCAAAATGAGTTTTCCCTGTACAGTATTGATAAAGAACTCTCACATATCGCTATACCCTATGTTGAGATACTGCCAATGCTGGGCTCTGTCAATAACAGAAAACGATTAAGCCATATAATGCAGCGCTTTGATGTGCAAACAATTTATCATACAGCTGCCTACAAACATGTACCGATGGTGGAGTTTAACAATGCCGAAGGGGTGAGTAATAATATTTTTGGCACCCTTAATTGTGCCCAGGTTGCTATTGATAATAAGGTTGAGACTTTTGTGCTGATTTCAACCGACAAGGCGGTACGCCCAACCAATACCATGGGTGCAACAAAGCGCTTTGCTGAGATGATATTGCAGGCCTTGACACTCAGCCAAAGCCAAACAGAATACAACTCTCAGGACGGTGCTAAAAAGGACTCTGCAGGGCAATACAGCACACGCTTTAGCATGGTCCGATTCGGCAATGTGTTGGACTCCAGCGGATCGGTGATACCGCTGTTCAAAGAACAAATTAAAGAGGGCGGGCCGATTACAGTGACCGATGCTGAAATTCTGCGTTATTTTATGAGCATACCCGAGGCTGTTGAGCTGGTTATTCAGGCGGGTGCCATGGCTAAGGGGGGAGATGTATTTGTGCTTGATATGGGTGAACCTGTGCGTATTGTTGACCTGGCTAAAAAGATGATTCGTTTAAGCGGCCTAGAGATTAAGGATAAGTTTCACCCGGATGGCGATATTGAGATTGAATTCACCGGGCTGAGGCCAGGTGAAAAGCTTTATGAGGAGTTGCTGATTGGTGGTAATACTTCCGAGACTGACAATCCAAAGATCATGCGCGCAGAGGAAGAGATGTTGGCCTGGGATGATTTAAAGTTAATTATCGATGAGTTGGAAAGGGTTATTGATAGCTGCGATCAGGACAAGCTGCGGCAGTTACTAATAGAAGCTGTGCCGGGTTTTAAACCGCAAAGTGAGATTTCCGATGTTTTGTATGATACTTAAGCCCTAGGTGATGAGAAATACCCAAGGTTTACGTTGCGTATCTTCTGCAGTTGTGTTGCCTTATAAAATTGCACTTGCTCTTGGGTTTAGGTACGTTTTTTTTTTTTTTTTTTTTTTTTGCTTGGGTCTAGACAATGCCCTGTTGTTTGGCAAAGTAATTGGTGGCCTGCAGATAGCCTGTAATACTTCCACAGTCAAAACGCCTTCCTTTAATC
>Ga0315339_1000106_pt1 | contig 136415 bp, 107 predicted proteins | sample ASW17metaG_FD_204514 | JGI IMG/M metagenome (GOLD analysis project Ga0315339, IMG submission 204514) | Ammonia-oxidizing marine archaeal communities from Pacific Ocean, United States - ASW #17 | ecosystem: Environmental > Aquatic > Marine > Oceanic | place: USA: California | collected 2016-12-05
AGGATTACCTGCGCGTTTACGAGGACGCCGGCCTCAGGTGCATCCATCGTGCACGTCCGCTCGCATCGGGCGAGGACGGCATCGACTGGAAGAGTGAGACCGAGATCCCGCCCTGGTCGCTGTATGTTCTGGGAGCGATGGAGCGTTAGCCTACCCGCTCTCAATCAGGACCCCTCGTCGACGATGGCCTGGTAGATGAGGGCGCGCACTCGTGCGTGGTCATCGAGCCCCGAGGCCGGAATGACCTGCGTCAGGTAGACCACCACCAGCTCCTCCTGGGGATCCACCCAGTAGGTCGAGTGATACGCCCCACCCCAGCCGAATTCACCGACGGACCCCAACTGGCCTCGCGCGCCGAGGTCCCGAACGACGGAAAACCCGAGCCCGAAGCCCTCGGCAGTGCCCAACAGGTCGCCGATGTGATTCGTGGTCATAAGCTCAACGGACTTGGGCGAAAGGACTCGCTTGCCGTTCAGTGCACCTCCGTTCAGGAGCGCTTGCAGGAAGCGCGCGTAGTCACCCGCGGTCGAGACCAATCCAGCACCACCGGAATAGCTCATGCGCGGGCCATCCACGTATTGGCCCTGGGTCTCCATTCCGGGTCCATCGGGTGCGCGAACAAGCCCTTGGCCGGCCCGTAGGCTGTACACGGTCGCCAAATCGCCCCTTAGATCCGGGTCCAGATAGAAGCCCGTGGATTTCATCTCCAGTGGTTCGAAAATATGAGACCGTAGGAAGGCGTCCAAAGTGAGCCCCGACACGGCCTCGACTACGGCACCTAGGACGTCCGTCGAGTACCCATACACGAACGCGTCCCCCGGTTGCCTGTCGAAGGGAAGCGAAGCGATGCGGTCGACGGTGGCCCGGATGGGCTCGTCACGATGAGCGAAGTACCAGCCTTGGACCTCGGCTTCCTCCCACTCCCGCGCGCCCGCACCACCGCCGTACCCGACGCCGGCGGTGTGCGTGAGGAGATCTCTGAGCGTGACCGCGCGGTCCGCTTCTACGACCTCGTAATCGTCATCTCCGTCCGCGACAGCGACCGTAGTGTTGGCGAAAGCGGGCAGATAGCGACTCACCCGATCGGAAATGAGCAGGCTGCCTTCTTCCTGCAACATCATGACCGCGACGCTCACTAGCGCCTTACTCTGCGAGGCGATCCGGAAACGATCCGTCGCCTGCATCGCGTCGCCGACTTCCCGGTCCCGGAGGCCGAAAGCATTCTGGTACACGACCTGCCCGTGGCGAAGGACCACGGCCACGCCGCCCGGCAGGCGATCCTCGTCCACGTACTCCTGGAGTGCATCGTCCAATCGTTCCAGCCGGGACGACGACATGCCCACGTCTTCGGGGAGTGCGCGAGGAAGCGCCTGAGCGGCCAGAGATGGCGTGGCTCCAAGGAAGATCGCCAACAACGAGTAGCGAATGCGGACCGAACTCATGGACGACGCCTGGACAGGGTGATCTGATTCCAAGAAATAGACCTTGTTCTGGCCATCGTCGCCAAGTCGAGCGAGGTGGCCGACCCCACCGTCACCTCCCGACATCCACAGCAATTCCCGCCGCAAACGCATCCCGGTCGCCCAGCACCGTCGGCCACTCCCCCACCGAATACTTCGCGTAGATCGCAGTCAACGCGATCGGCCCCAACAGTTTTTGGCGTTTCGAGTACCGAAGACTCACTGTGGCGTACTCGCCCTGATTCCACCCCGCGTTCACGAGGGCCTGTTCGAGTCCGAACGTCCGATACATCGCTAGGTCAGCCTGCAGCCGCACAGGCTCGAGTGCGGCAGCGAGGAAGTCCAAGCTCGTGTTCCAATATCCGCGCACGCTCCAACGCCCGTGGGCGTCATTCGAAAGGCTCTCGATAGCCCGCGCGTCCGACATCGTCGGCTTCACCATATCCACCCTGGCCACGATCGACGGGAGGAGCCGCGGCAGTCCCGCCGCGTTCGTCGCATACCGAGCCTCCCCGCCAACCGTGAGGTTCTGCTCATCCCACTCCGGGCTGGATTCGTAGCCGCCCGTGAGTCCGAGATCGAGGAAGCCGCGGTTGTAACCCCCACCGTCGAAGAACGGAATCGAATCCGGGTCCATGCCGCGCGGAGCACGCTCCGGCCTCTTGGAAAGCGACCAGGACCACCCATGGCTCACGTGTAGCGAACTGGTCTCCGGCACCCGAAGCGCCGCATCCGCAACGAGCAGATTCACGTCGAAGCGCAACATGTAAGAACGCGGGAAGCCGCTTCGCTCTGCACCGGGCACGCGGAGCGTGGGCGCGATGTGTCCAGTCTTGCAGCTGTTCAGCGTTGCCCGGAAGCCGACCTTGTCTCCCCCGGGCGCAGAAAGCAGCGTCGGCCCCACACCCCACTTCACTCCGCCTCCCTCGCAGTACGCGAGAGGATCGGCTTGGGCCCGAACGGGCGCGGCGACGCCAAAGGACATCACCGATGCGAACACCAAGACGCGTATCCTCATGAGATCAACCCCGGGTAGGCAATGACGGTGTTGAGCATCAGCGCGACCTCGCAAAAACGCGGATCCCCTCCCTTGAACGCTGCAATGAACAGATCGACGGCAGATGCGAAGTCGTGCCCGTCGCGGTACCCCATACCCTGCTCGGCAAAATCGACGAGCCGGCGCGCGAGGTCGCGACACCTCCCCATGAAGTTCGGATCTCCGGGATCGAAATAACGGAGTTCGTTCAACGTCAATTCGGAGTTGGCCACAAACCCGTTGTCCTTTTGGCTCTGGGTCATCTGCTCGGCCAAGAACTGGTACGTGTCGAGGACCGCCATCTTGTTCCGATCCCAACTCGGATGATCGCGGTCCACCGTGAAGGAATCGGCAACGGCATCGGCCAGCCACGCAGCGGGCTCCTGGCCCACACGGTCACGATTCGCGGCCATATAACTCACGAAACGAGTGAGGTTGTCCCGCCAATCGTCCGGGCCAGCCCCCTCGAAGCCGAGAAAGGCACGGGGTGCATCCACGGTGATGTCATCCCAGGCCGCTTCTGACGCGGTCTCCCACATCTCCCAGTACTCAGCGAACGGCATGTCGAGGCGTAACAGCCAGGCATCAGTTCCGAACAACATGCGTTTGCCAATCTTCGGATCGGCAATCAACTCGCGCATGGTGTCGAAGTACATGTCTTTGTCGGCCTCGACGGTGAACATGCTCACGTGCTTCGCGAGGTCCGTGTACACATTGGGGTACTGGACCATGTAGTCGTAGATCTGCTTGCCCCAATTCTCCGAATCTGGAGCGTTCGGCTCTTCGAGCGGGGGCCAGTTTTCACCCAAGCAGTTCCGCTTGCCCAGCGCCTGCCATCCGCCGAAGTGCGCGAAACACACACGCAATCCGTCGAAGTCCCTCAGCACGTCCTCCCACTGCGCTGGATTGCAAAGCTCGATCTGGTCCTCCGTTCTGTAGAATCCGCCGTGACCGCAATGCAGGAGAACCGGGAGGTCCTTCTCTAGGCAGTACCCGTAGACAAGTCGCATCGTGGCACTGTCCACGCTGTATCCGAGCGAGGGATACAATTTCACGCCTACAAAACCCTTCGTTTCGATGGCTTTCTTGAGCTGTTCCAAGTGTCCGGGACGCTCAGGATGTACACCGAAAAACGGCAAGATATGGCCCGGCCTCTGGAGTGCGGCTTCCGCGTGACCGTCAATCTGCCCGATGTAGCGCCGACGGTCCCGTTCGGATTCCGGACCTTTGAAGATGTCCATCATGAGCGCGACGATGACCCCGTCGTCGTCCATGTGCTTGAGCAAATCGTCCGACACGTCCGTGATGGTCGGCTGCATGGATTGGCGAAGCGTCTCGACGACGTCGAGGACTTTCCCAGCCGTCCCGCCCCCGTCGACTCCGTCTAGCACCCGAGTGATGATGTCGCTGATCGCACCGGCTGCGAGTGCGTCCAAGTCACCGGTGATCTGGGTCTCGATGGGACTATTCGCGAACAGGCTCGTGGCAACGTCGCTGAAGCTCGTATCCTCCAACAGCTTCGCGAGCAGCTTCTGCAGGAATCGGTGCTCATCCATGTACTCGGGCTTGTCGAGCTGGTCGTAGAGCACCTGCCCGATCGCCTCTGCGAGCATGGGGAGACGTACTTCCCCAGGCGCTCGGTGATCACCCGAATCGCCTCCCGACTCATGATGGAGTAGAGAGTGAAGACGTGGGTATGGGCGTCGATGCGCATCAGCGGACCGGCGGCCTGGTCTGAGACTGGGGCACAGAGGCTTCCCCGAGAATGGGAAGGGGAGGCTGAGACTCAGACTACAAAGCGACGGGGGAGAACGCCAGCGATCTTGCTACCGCTCTCCCTCCACGGAACTCGACTCCACCTCATCCTGGCCGCGCACAGCGAGCACAATGAACACGACGTTCACGGCCTCGACGCTTAATAGGCCAAAGGTGATCCCGACCGGCCACACGTGATCCCGCGTCAGCTTCTTCATCCTCCACCTCCAATCTCAGCGGGCGTCTTGACCGTGGTGGGTAACAACAACTCCGCGCTTGGACTCGCGATCTGTACCAGGAACGGAATGGTGCGTGCCAGAGCGTCGGACGGCGCCATACGGTCGTTTGTGACATAGCAGTTAGGTCAGGAACGAGTTCAAGAGATCCATGAAATAGGTCGGCATCACGGGTGCATCCCCGTCATCCCAGCTCGTTGCACCACCACCCCAAGCCCAGAAATCAGAACAACCCCAGCGAGTGCTCTCCTCGCCCGGGGCCAGTCGGAGATGGGTCGGCGCGCTCCCTGTAGCGACTGCGAGTCCCAGCGCGGCGTAGACGAACCCGCACGGGCGTAGGCCTGTCGTGACTCCCAAGAGGACGAAAATCACGAAGCGGAGGGTCCCGATGGCACAGAGGAATCCAGGGCGGATGAGGATGACGCATCGCCCACCGGCGGTTCTTGGCTATAAGGCTCGGCTTTTGGGGGGCAGACTGAGGTCGGGAGAGGGTGGGCGTGGCGGTGGGGGTTTTCCCCTCGGCCCCAGGCCCCTATCGTCGCCTCATGACCGTCTCCTACGACAACTCCAAAGCCATCTACGAAGGCATCCGTGCCGCAGGGATCCGCTCGATCTCAGCGCTTCCGGAAACCTGGCTAGGCCTATTGCTACAACGCGCCGAAGACGACCCGGAGATGACGCTCATCCAGGTCGCTAAAGAAGAAGAGGCGATCGGGATCGCGGCTGGCGCACACTTCGCGGGTGAGCCGCACCTTCTGCTCATGCAGAACCACGGCTTCCTCGCGGCGATCAATGGCATCGTCTCTCTCGCGCAGCTCTACAGCATCCCGCTGTGCATGGTCATCGCCATGCGCGGGAACTGGGGCGAGCCGTATCCGTGGCATACTCGGGGCGGCAACGTGACTGAAGAAGTCCTCCGGGCACTCTCGATTCCCTTCGAGCACGCACGGGATCCCGACGAAGTCGCCAAACAAATCAGAGAGGGCTACACCCTCTCGCAGTCGTCACTCTGGCCGACGGCGCTCCTCCTCACGCGAGACCTGATGGAGGAGTATCCATAGTGGAGCGCCAACGCTGCATCGAGCTGATCTACCCAGAACTCGAAGACAAAGCCGTCGTCACGATCATGGGCGCGTGCGCTCAGGAGCTCTACGACCTGGGTCACAGAGAGAACTTCTTCTACCTGCAACATGCGATGGGACTCGCGTCTTCCATCGGCATTGGGCTCGCGTTGCACCGACCTGAAGAGAAAGTCGTGGTGCTCGACGGTGACGGCTCCGTGCTCATGAATCTGGGCACCTTCGCTACGATGGCCCGGTACGCCCCGAAAAACCTCGTGCACATCGTCTTCGACAACGGCAGCCTGCTCTCCACAGGCGGCTTCGACTCTCACACGACGAGCGGGGTGACCGACCTCGCAGGCATCGCACGCGCAGCCGGCATCGAACACGTTGCCGACACGAACGACGCCATGGCCTTCGGTGAGGCCGTCATCGGGGCATTCGAGCGCGAGGGCACCAGTGTCATTGTGGCCCGTGTAAAAGCCGTCGGCCCCGACAACTACGGCATGGACCTGCACCTGCCGGAAAACGCATTCCGCTTCGCCCGATATCTGTCCGATCGTAAAAGCGCTTCATAGGGAGTTCCCATGTCTTCGCTCGCCCAACTTGTTTCCGATCTCGCCTCAGGCGCCGTTCGCGTCGTCGATCTTACACAGCCGCTCGGTCCAGACACGCCTGTCATCGGGCTGCCCGACATGTTCGCGCCGTCCCCAGGACTGAGCATGAGTCAGATCAGTCGCTACGACGACGGGGGCCCCGGCTGGTACTGGAATACGATCACGCTGGGTGAGCACACGGGGACACACTTCGATGCCCCAGTGCACTGGATCACCGGGAAGGACCTGCCGGACAACCGCTGCGACACGATTCCAGCGGGACGGTTCGTTGGCCCGGCCTGTGTCATCGACTGCTCCGCAGAAACCGCTGAAAACCCGGACTTCCTGCTCACGCCCGAACGAATTGAAGCGTGGGAGGCAGAACACGGTGCGATCCCGGCGGGCGCATGGGTGCTGCTACGCACAGACTGGAGCAAACGCACTGATCCGGCTGAATTCCTCAACGTCGCTGAGGACGGACCCCACTCTCCGGGCTTCCACATGAGTGCAAGTCAGGCGCTGATCGATCGGGACATCCTTGGTGTCGGCGTCGAGACAATAGGCACCGACGCAGGCCAGGCCGGCATGTTCGATCCCCCGTTCCCCAACCACACGCTCATGCACGGAGCTGGGAAGTTCGGGCTCGCCAGCCTGATCAATCTGGATCAGCTGCCAGCGACCGGCGCAGTTGTGATCGCGGCGCCCTTGAAGATCGTGGATGGGAGTGGGAGTCCATTGAGAGTGTTGGCATTGGTTTGAACATCCACGTCATCGACGGCACATACGAACTCTTCCGCCAGTTCTACGGCCGCAAACGTTTCGCCAAGGGCGGTGACGTCTCCAACGGAGCTGTCATCGGTGTTCTCAACTCGGTTCTTGAGATGATCGACGACGGAGCCACACACATTGGAGTCGCCACAGATCACGTCATCGAGTCCTTCCGCAATCAGCTCTACGACGGGTACAAGACAGGTGACGGCATCGACCCGGAGCTGTGGGCCCAGTTCCATCCTTTGGAAGAGGCGCTCGTAGCCATGGGTGTCGTGACCTGGCCGATGGTCGAGTACGAAGCCGACGACGGAATGGCCACGGCGGCGAGAATCGCAGAAGACGACGAACGCGTCGAGCGGATCTCGCTTTGGACGCCTGACAAAGACCTCGCGCAGTGCGTCCGTGGGGACCGTGTAGTCCAGGTTGATCGTCGCAACAAAGAGATTCGAGACGCCGCGGGTGTGCGAAAGAAGTTCGGTGTCGAGCCCGAGTTGATTCCGGACTTCTTGGCGTTGGTCGGGGATGCGGCCGATGGCTTCCCTGGCATCCCGCGCATCGGGAAAGTGACAGCGGGCCAACTCCTGAACGAACATGGGCCCATTGAGAATTTCCCGGACGACATCCTGGGGGACCACGCGGCAGACGCCGCGCTCTTCAAAGAGCTCGCCACGCTAAAGACGGATGCGGACGCTCTGGGGAGATCGCCGCTCTTCAAGAATGTCGATGCGCTGGAGTGGAGGGGACCGACGCCGGACTTTTTGGCCTGGACGAGCCAGCTGAAGGACCCGCGACTCGCGAAACGCGCGGGAGAAACTGCCGCGCGGTCGGTGGACAGGCTCGCTTCTACACCGGCGTGATGTAATTCCTGCCCAAGATCACCAGGTGTTCGGGAAGCGCCGACCCGGTCGCTTGCCCCGTGCCCAGAATGAGGTGCTGGTAATGCCTCAACCGATGGGCGACATGATCGTAATCTGAAAGCCATCCGGGTCGACGATGTTGAACGCCCGAGAGCCCCAGGGCATGTCTTCCGGCTCAGACTCGAGTGACCCACCACGTTCCTTGATGAGCGCTGCGAGCGCGTCGATGTCTTGGGTCGTCTCCATGTTGAGGCGCACCGCCACACCCTTCACACGATCACGTCCTTTCTCCCAGTTGTCCTGCGAGATCATCATCATCGCCGTTCCGGCCACCAGGGCAGCCCCACGTAAGACGCCTTCGTACTCGAAGCGCTCCGCGATGTGGAATCCGAGCACTTCTGAGTAGAAATGGAGACTCGCCTGGAGATCGTTCACGGTAAGTCCCGAGGCGATCGTTTTCAGCCGGAGGCTTTCGGGATTGGCACCGTCCCGGCGGTCGACATCATCGGTCACAAACACTCCTGAACGTAGGGTTGGGAGGCAGTTCGGGTCGAGCATACAAGATAGGACCGCACCTAAGTATGAGCGCTACTTCTTTTCGCCCAGCCACACCTTACCAGAGTGACTCAGAACCAGTTTCCTCCGAACGACCGAATCAATGAAATGGCTTGGTCCAATACATCATCGCTTGCGTTCACAAAAAAGCCGGGCTCAGAAGCGGATTCGAGATCCGGTTGGATTCCCACCCCATCGTAGAGGGTCGAAGACCCGGCTTGGAAAGACGCCAACGTCGCTAGGCTCACCGCGAGCCCTGAGTTCGGAAGCACATGCTCCGTTCGACGTGCCGAGCCGCCGGAGCTCGCAGTCCCCATGAGCAGGACGTTCTGGCGGCCCTTGAAGCCACTCAAGAAGATGTCCGAAGCGCTGAAGTTGGCATTGTTCATCAGCACGATCACAGGCGTACGCGCGAAAACCGGATCCTCGTCTGGGCTGATGACGAGATAGTGCCAGTCGCTGAAGCCTTCCTCAGGTGGCGTCCACTCAGGCGCGAACGTCGGCAACCACAGGTCCAACGCTGCCCGCTCGGGTGTGCCTTCGGCAAAGCCGTTGAGGGGGCGCATAAAACGGTTGGCGAGGTACCCTTCCGCCGGTGCGGGACACGCGGTCACGAGGCACTCGGCGGGGAGCTTCAGCTTCCCGGCAGTGACCACGACAGGACTTGCATCCGCTGATAGGACATGGGGGAGGAGCGTCAGGAGTGGGAGTCGACTGCCGCCTCCGTTGTCACGAATGTCGATGATGACACCGCGGGCATCCCGCTGCCCCTGAATCCAGGTCGCGAGGCTGTCGATGTAGCGCTCGTCTCCTTCCATGCGCCGCAACCTGAAGTACGCGACCTCGCTCGGGACCCGTGCCAACGCGTCTTCCGCAAACGGATATCGGTCCGCGGACGCGACGGATTCACTGACGAGGCGCACGGTGCGGATCAGCTGCGAGGACCCCGCTTCGTCCTCGAAGACCACCTCGGCGGTTTCGGATGCGGGCGCGCCGACCTCCATACGCATGAATCCGATATTGCTCAGGTGGCGGGACCCCCGGTGCCACTTCAGCTGAGGGGAGCCGTCCACAATGATGTCCTGAATCCCGTAGATCCAGTCGCTGGCGTATTGGCCATCGATGGAGAGTACGTACGGATGCTCCTCATCGATCAGCCCACGTTCTTTCGCATCGAATGCCACGATCCGACCCGCCCCGGTTGAGCGGAGTTCGAACGGGAAGTAGTGCGACCCGGGCGGGTTGTCCTCGATCCGTTCCCGGACCCCATCAGGCCTTTCGCCGTTGATGCGCGGAGCATGACCATCGATGGAGAGCGCGAGGGCCTTCTGCAGCTGCATCGCGAAGTCTCCCATTCTGATGCGCTCGGGGAGTGCGTCGGAGATGGCCCCTAATACAGCTTCTTCGTCCAACTCGTCTGCATCGGTGTACGCGTAGTGATGCTCAAGCAGTGAGTCGAGAGCCTGCAGGTCACCCTGTGCCTGTTGCCGTGTGATGAACGGGGACCGCCAGTCCCTCTCGTCCACAACGTCCGAGCCTTCCCCCACCGGTCCGTCGAAATAACCTGTGCGCGTGATATTGGCGTGCGGGGCCGTATCCACAGCCGAATCCGACGCTCCTGGGCTGCAGGCAGCGAGCCACACCAACGCGAGAAGTGAAAGAACGGTCTTCATCCGGCTAGTTCCCCGATCCTGGCTCGACCCTCCACCACCACTGGGTCGGAAGCGCTTGTTGCCGTGGCCATACCTCGTCGAGCGTAGCCGCCTCATAGAGTCGGCCATTCTTCATCACGAATTCGATGTCGGTCGTGTTCTGGAGGTCATCCAACGGGTTCGAGTTCAGGATCTGAAGGTCCGCGAGCTTCCCGACCTCGATCGAGCCGATGTCACCGGCAAGGCCGATGGCGTCTGCGCTCATGATGGTGGCCATGTTGAGTGCCATATGAGGGTCCATGCCCCCGGACGCCATCATCCACAATTCCCAATGCGTCCCCAACCCTTGGACTTCACCGTGTGACCCGAGGCCAGCCTGGCCACCCGCTTCCATCCATTTCACGAGCTGCTCGGCGTGGATGAAGTGCGGGTACTGATCCGTGCGGTACCACTGCGTGCTTTTCCACTTGTCCAGCTCGTCGTGCGGCGTGAACCGCTTCAGCCGTTCGATCTCGTCCATTTCCGTGTGCGTCAGGTAATACTGCCGGCCAGACGGCCCGCCGTAGGCCACGATGAAGGTAGGCGTATAGACCATCTGGCTCGCTGCGCCGAGTTGGACCACATCGTCGAAGAATGGGCTGATGGGGAGGGAGTGCTCCAGCCCGGCATACCCGTCCTGCGCGAGCGTCATGTTCATCGTGAAGTTCGAACCACCTTCCGTGGTCGGCGTGAGGCCAAGCTCGTTCGCCGCCATGATCACCCACTGTCTGACCTTCCGATCACCCGCCAGATATTGCTTGATGGTCTGGGTGTTGAAGTGGTCCGAATACCGCCGGAGCGCGTTGCGAGCGTCGTCGAGGCTCTTGATCTGATCGGCTCCGAAGATGCCTGGCCCGGTCGAATAGAGACGTGGCCCAATCAGCTCGCCGGTCTCCATGAGGTCACTGTAGGTGACGATATCTTCCGAGGACGTCTGCGGATCTCGCTGGGTGGTGACCCCGTACGCCAGCTGAGCCAAGAACTGAGACACCTGACCCCGATGCACACCCCATGCGACCCAAGCGTGTGCGTGGATGTCCACGAGACCCGGGTAGATCGTCTTACCTGACATGTCCCGCACGTCGGCCCCGTTGGGAATGTCGACACTGCCGGACGGACCCACCGCCACAATTCGATTGTCCCGTACCACGATGTCGCCGCGCTCGATGATCTCGGCGCCGTTCATGGTGATCAGGCGAGCACCGCTCAGGACGACGGTGCCTTCCGGGCGGTCCTTATCAACCGTGATGTCGACATCGAAGCGGGCCGCTTCGTAGACCGGGCCTTCGTCTTCCTCGTCCTCGTCCTCTTCTTCATCCGCACCGGCTTCCTCTTCCGCCTCGTCTTCGGGCTCGTCGCCGGCTTCGGCTTCAGCCACCGCTTCGGCCCTCGCCACTGCGATCGAATCGGCAATGAGTGCATCACCGGTCGCGATGTCATACTGAAAGAAGCTTCGCCCGATCGAGTAGTACGCGACCTGCCCGTCTGCACTCCATCCGGCGAAATCACCCCCGATCGTCGTCAACCGGCGCGTCGGCACGGACGACGACCCAGCCACAGAAACGGTTGGTGCCTCCCCGCCCACGGGAGGGACGGTGATCATGAACACGTTCCTGTTCGCCCGGACCAGGGCGCGCTTTCCGTCAGGCGACAACACGACCTCGTCCGGCGCTCCGCCTCCCCCCGGCCCCGCCGAGGGGGCGCTGACCTTCACGACCGTGCGTACATCCGTCCCGTCGAAACGCATGGAGAGCAACCCTTCGCGGCCCGCCCAGGCATAGATCCGGTCGGGATCAGGGCCCGCATGAGGAGCGTTTCGGCCCTGCTGGGTCGCACCACTCGCTACCCAGGTGATGCGGCTGACGTCCCCACCGTCTGCCGGCAACCACACATACTCGAGTTCGGCGTTGGCGCTGTGCCCACCAAAGTCCTCGAGCATTCGCATCCGATGCATCTTCGAGCCACGGACCGCCAAGAGGCGTGCGCCGTCCAGCGTGTAGGCGACTTTGTCGAAGAAGGCGGACATGGTCGTAAGGCGCTCGGGGTCTCCATCACCGTTGGAGCGAACGCGCCAGATGTCGCCACCCACCGAGTCGTTCCACGTCACATAGGCGATGTACTCACCGTCCGGCGACCACACCGGCGCGTGCTCCACATCCATCGCCTCAGTGAGGCGTTCAGCGTTGGTGATGACTGGGAAGCCCTCATCCTGCGTCCCTGCAGCATCCGGCAGGTCAGCCACCCACAAGCGATCCAGAGCAGAGAACACGACGCGGTCGCCGTCAGGAGAAGGCCGGGCACCACGAATCTGCGAAACCGTCAGTTCACGATCGTTGATCGGGTACTCGAACTTCGCCCGCGGTCCGAGCTCTTGCTCGACCCGCGCCGAAAAGGGGATCTCCGATGTTTCTCCCGACGGCACTTCGACCCGCATGATCTTGCCACCGTAGCTCGTAATGAGCGCGCTGCCATCTGGCGTCCAGGCCGAGCCCGGGTATACGTCCCGATCTCGCGTACCGCCGCCCTGAGACTCGTCGCGCTGCACATCCATCACGAGCCAGTTCTCTTCGCCTGTCGCAATATCGCGCAGCTTAAGAACCTCACGCGCGTCGTATCGCGTAGCATAGACCAACCATCGACCGTCGGGGCTCGGCATGGGTCGGAACGCGCCTTCGTGTTCGTGCGTCCGCACGTGCACGCGGCCCGTCTCCCGGTCCAACATCCCGATCTGATACGGCCCAATCTCTCGCGCCGAACTGCGCGGGGTATGGTCCGGGCCGAAGTTCTCCTCGAAGGGCTCTTCGACCAAACCGTCGACCGACGCCCGCAATCCGTTCGGGACAGAACCGCGGACATTGAGCCACACGAAGCGCTCATCGTTGCCGAACGCGGCACCGAAGTGCGCCGCCGGCGCGGGCGCACCGTCCTCGCGATGCCCCGTGACCTGAACACCCGAACCGCCATCACGGTGGTAGAGCCATTGTTGCGTACCCTTCGCCGTCATCACGTATTCGCCGTCGGGCGTCCACACGGGTGACATGTAGTTCTGTCGTTCGCCATCGGTGAGTTGACGGGCGTTCGCCCCATCCGAGTCGGCGATCCAGACATTCTCCGATCCATCTCGGTCACTTACGAACACGAGATGCTCGCCACCTGGTGAATACCGAGGCTGCATGTCGTAGCCCTGCCCGCTGGTGATCCGCGTCGCGATCCCTCCGGAAACCGGGAGCGTGTACAAGTCTCCCAGCAGCTCGAACACGATTGTCTCACCATCCCGGGACAGGTCGAGAGAAATCCACGTGCCTTCAGTAGCCGTGAATTCCATGGAGTGAGTCGGAATCAACGGGAGAGAATTCCCGCGCCGAGCCGCACGCGCCGAACTGTCGTTTTGTTCTAACGTCTGGGAGATCGCCACCGTGGGGATCGCGACAAGAGTCGCAAACACGGCCACTACACGAACGAATCGAGACATCGAGCTTCACCATAGGCTGGAGTTGAGGCCCAAGAGTGCGACGGGCGGGACAGATTGGCTACTCCCACCTGCCCGACCCGTCTTCACGCTCACATCGGTCAGTCGCGACCGACGTCCTGGAGCTGCTTCACGCGATCAACCGTCCGCGCGGCTTCCGTCTGTATCCGAACGACCGGCGGCACACCTACGGGAGGGTTCTTGAGAACCCAGAACTTGCCACACTGGGCCGGGCCATTCTGGGCAGCGTGACCGACAAGGTCGTCCGTGGCTCCCATGTGCCGCTCCTGATCTATCGGCCTCCAATTTCAGAAACGACGTCCTCCGAGCTATAGCCGAGGGGCGTCTCGAGACCTAGCCTGACGGGGACGGTTCCTGCCGCGCGCAGGAACCCGCACCCTGGAGGCTTTTGTGACAGGTCGAAACGTATTCCTCGGTATAGCCGTGTTCCTGTTGTTTGTCGCTCCGACAGGTGCACAACAATCACCCCAGACCCAGACCGACGACTACACGCGTTACGAGCTTCTAGAGCCAGGCAGCGCCGGATTTCGAATCATCTATGACGTCACGGCCACAACAGCCGGAGCCCGTTTCTACTACAACAGCATCCGAGCCGGGGCCGAAGAGGAAGTCCACAGTGTCACGGATCTCCACAGTGGAGATCCCCTCGAGTGGGGAGTTGTGGACGGAGCACACGCTCGAGCCAACGGACACCCGCGCGCCGGCCTCGAAGGCCGCTACATCAAGGTGACCCTCGCCCGCCCCGTGCCAGAAGGCGGTCAGGGCCGCGTTCGCATCGATAAGACCTATTGGGACCACGAGTCCTATTTCGAGGAGGACGGCAGGATCGTCTTCGATCGGTCCTTAGGCATCCGTCGGAACGCAGTAGTGCTCCCCCAGGGCTACGAGTTGGTTAGCGCCAACTATCCCGTGCAGGTGGATGCTGAAGAAGACACGCGCCTACGCATCAGCTTCATGAATCCAGGGCCTGGAGGTGTGCCGCTCCAGATCAGGGCGCAACCCCTCCCAGCGGGTACGGCCCGTCCCACTCGCGAAGCACGAAGCGGCGAACGTGTACCCACCACGGGAGGCGGGTCGCCCACGCGTGCTCGCGTCGACTACGTGGTATCGGAACGAGCCTTCCAGGACAGGGACATCACGTATTTCCTCCAGCAGCCTGAGACCCACTCGTTCCGGCTCTTCCACGACTACACCGAGTCGCGCCTCGGGATGGACCGATACATCAACATCGTACGGACCGGGAGTTCGGCATCGGACCCTGAGGCTTATAACCTGGACACGGGCGCACGTCTCGAGGTGGAACAGCTCAAGGGGGCAGCAATCACTGCTAGGGGCGTGGACATCGGCAGCGCACCAACTGCGGATACGGAAGTGGTGGCCATCTGGTTCGACCCCGTCCCGGAAGGTGCCTCTGTTCGGCTGAGAATCTGGGAGACGTACACCGACGCCGGCCGTTATGTCTTGAATGGCGGCCAGTTCGTGTGGGATCGAAATTTCGGGCGCCCGAGAAACACCGTCGTGCTCCCAGACGGATGGTATCTGACGGCCAATTCGATCCCGGGAGTCATAGACCGGACGGCCGACGGCAACGTCCGAATCCGCTACACCAACCCACGGCCGGACGGCATCCAGGTCTTTGTGAAAGGCCAGCGTCGCTAACGCTTCGGTTTAGCCGCCCCGCGCCACGAGTGCGCAGAAGCTCGCGCCTATTCCTCGACACCGGTCAGCCAGGCTTCCGCCTTGGAAATGGACTCGAAGATCTGCATATGAATGCCGCGCTTTTCGATAAATACTGCAAACATGCGGCTAACTCCGTAGTACAGGCCTGCGTCAGCCACGACTGCACACTTGCAGCCCACCGCTTCACTGTACTGCCCAACCACTGTGGCGATCCCGCGTAGTTCTTCTGCGCCGCGGGCTTCCGCCGCATATCGGATGTCGAAGAGAACAGGCGCCGGAATCCCATTTCGAGTTTCTCACACCTCACTCAAGCCCGTAATGAGCACACCCAATCCGACCTCATAGCCCACGTCACCGCGAAAAGGATCGCGAAGAAGATCGCCCGAGATCTCCAAGGTGAGGGACATAAGTCAGACGGTCGGCCACCGGCAGTCAAAGTCGTACGTCATCGATCCCGTACGCGTCCGCCTCCTCCAAGGACGGAGCTGTCAGCCCTCTGGCATGTTTTCCTTACCGCTAATTGCTCATATTCTGATGCTAATAGCCTCCATCGAGAACCGACCCTAGCGGATGGTTCTCTCACAAACTGCCGTCCACGCGCTCAAGGCGACGCTGTATCTCGCGGAGCAAGCATACGGAGAGCCCGTGCGAGTTGACGATATTTCAGCTGCCGTGGACGTCCCGCGGAACTACCTCTCCAAGATTCTGCACGTTCTGGCGCGCGGTGACGTGCTGGATTCGACTCGAGGCCCCAAGGGTGGCTTCCACCTGGCCCGGCGGTCTGAAGAGATGACCCTCGAAGACGTTGTTGAACATTTTGACGACCTCGTTGGCGGTTCTGCATGCCTATTGGGTCGCAGCGAATGCAGCGATACGAACCCGTGCGCCGCGCACGACCGATGGAAGAGCACTTCGGTCGCGGTCCGCACCTTTTATCGTGAAACAACAGTTGCGAACCTCGCCCATACGGGAGTACTGCCAGCCTAGCCTTATCGCAGTTTAGTCGGGCCTGGCCCGCGCGCCCCCCCTTTCGCGGATCCGGTGGATTTGAAGAAGAAGCGTCATATCGCCTACTGACCCGTCCCGGCCGCAAGCCGATTGAGGGAACGTTTTGAGAGCACCTGCGGATTCATCCGTCGAAACCAAGAGCCCAAGAATGACACAAACCACTTCTCGTGCGTTACAAGCCACCCTCGTCCTGACGGCACTCACCTTCACGATCCCGTCCAATGCCGAGGCCCAACGGAGAGGCAGGGACGACGGTGAAGACAAGCTCCCTTGGCCCTCGGTGATGGCTGGGGTGACGATCGGCTATGACGACAGGTCGGCCGCTGAGCTCCTAGGCGCACAGCTCAGGCTCCCTGTGCTACGCAACGGTATGGTCGAGCTCGTGCCCAGCGTCAGCGCGACGTTCGCCAACGGCCTCAAAGAGTACCAGTACAATGCCGACCTCGTATTCGTGACAGGAGGCCGCTCTGGTGGTTTGTACGTGGGCGGCGGCATCGCACAGCGAAACACCATTCTTACCGACAATCCTTCCGACCCTCGTGAGACGCTGACAGGGTACAATCTCGTCGCAGGCCTGAAGGGCGGAGGGAACGGCGACCTAATCGGTGTTCAGATCGAGTCTCGGTGGAGCTTCTTCGATGAGCTCCCCTTCGATCCGCGCGCGATCACGTTAGGTGTCAACTTCGCCCTCACGGGGCGGAACCCAGATGGAGCGCCCAGACGCTGATTATTCGGAGGGGGTGCTTCCTGCTTGGATTAGTCGCCCTCTCGGCCTGTTCCTCATCGACCGGGCTGGGCCTGGAGCCATCATCCGAGATTGATCTCGAAGTGGAGTGGGTCGCAGTGGCTGAGGGGCTCGAGGCTCCCGTCTACGCGGTGTCTCCTCCGGGTGACCCCCGCCTGTTCGTTATAGAACAACCTGGCCGCATCCGAGTGATACGAGATGGGTCCCTGGTCTCGGACCCCTTTCTCGACATCACAGACCGAGTTCGCTACGGCGGCGAGCGGGGCCTCCTGGGACTCGCGTTCGATCCAGATTACCGGGCGACTGGGCGGTTCTGGGTGTACTACACGAACACCGCTGGGAATACAGTCCTCGAGGAGTACCGCGACGTGGACCGGAGTGATCGGGCGAACCCTTCCAGTGGGAAGTTCTACCTTGAGATCGAGCAACCATTCTCGAACCACAACGGAGGACAACTCGAATTCGGGCCCGACGGGATGCTCTACGTTGAGGTCGGAGATGGAGGTGGAGCGGGAGACCCCGATGAGAACGGCCAAGATCCCGCCACCCTACTCGGTTCGATTCTCCGCTTAGACGTACTGGACCGGCTCGGCCCTCCTTATGAGATCCCCTCGGACAACCCGTTCGTCGGTGACACCTCCCGCCGAGCCGAGGTTTGGCACTATGGGCTCCGGAATCCATGGAGATTCTCGTTCGATACAAACTCCGGCGGGCACATGTACGTCGCGGATGTTGGGCAGAACCGGTGGGAAGAGATCAACGTCGTGTCCATCGCGGTGCCGGAGCACAACTTCGGATGGAATACCATGGAGGGCTCGGAGTGCTTCGGTGGTGCCTCCTGTGAAGGAGAAGGGTTCACCTTCCCCCTAGCAGTCTACAGTCACGGCGACGGATGCTCCGTGACGGGCGGCTACGTCTACCGCGGGCTCGAGATCCCCGACCTACTCGGGAGGTACGTGTACTCCGACTACTGCGGAGGCTGGCTCCGGTCGTTCAGGTTGGGGACGAACGGCCAGGCAACCGATCCGCTGCTCCTGGTCGAGGAGCGGGCAGGCGCAGTGACGTCTCTTGGCGAGGACGCGCGGGGGGAGATCTACGCCACCCTACTGGATGGGCGGGTGCTCCGTCTGACCCTGAAGAAGTAGCCGAGGTGCTGGAGATGAGAGCTGACCGCCGAGCCTTTCAGGCCCGCGCTTACGTACTGCCCTTCGTCAGTTACTCTCAGGCATCGAGTGCGGGTTCGCAGGCTTCTTGGTGAGGATCACATAGTCGCCTAACCCATCGTGCTCGTCGTCGTCCCAGGCGTCGATGTCCTCGACAGCCTCCATGACGATCGAGAGCACCCTAGTCCCCGGCCTATAATCCTCGATGCGCTCGGGAATTCCTGTCCCCCGCGCGACGTGGAAGGACCCGGCCATGTGGAGAACGAGTGATCCCGGGTGTTCGGATAACGCACTCGTGACACGGTGACCCATCGCGGCATCCCAGAGCGCTTGGGAGTAGATCACGTTGGGGCTCATCCCGTAGGCGTGTTGCTCCCGTTCTCCTTCCTCGTCTTCCGCAGGCTCGTCCTCTCCTGCGACGGACATAGGCTCCGAAGCCGGCTCGGCCGCCGCCATCGAGTCCATTTGCGCCCGCATTTCTTCCATCGAAGCGGCCATGACGGCGTCCCATTGGGCCCGATATACATCCGAAGGGCCTGGATACGGGAGCGGCGGGAGAAATTGCGTCGCGGAAGCGGGCAGGTCCGATAGGGATTCGGGCCCCTCACGGGAAACCCGGTTCACATACCGTCGGGGAGCATTCGCCGCGACCACTGGCAAGCCATGGGCTCGCGCGATCTCCACCATGGGGCGGTACCTGGCTTCATAGTCCGGCCACGGGCGCGCACTGCTCATGAAGTGGTCCTCCGAGATCAGGCCGTCCAGATATTCGTCCACGATGTACTGGACGTCATGCTCAAACATCTCCATGGAAAGAACAACCAAACGTTCGGCCTGCACCCGCTGGAACGCCGCTCCCAAAAGCGACGCCTGGAAGCCATGCCCGATCAGGTCGTCGTGCTGTTCCCCTACCAAAACGACATCGAAGGACTCGACCTCGGCGAGGATGTCAGCGAACGACGCGAGCCCTCCGTCACGTTGGTATACACGGAAATCCGCACCCTCGACCGGAGCGCTCCGCGTGCCTTCGGGGTGCTGAGCCTGCAGTGATGGCGCCGCCACGAGAGTCACGGCGAAAAAAGTCAGGACCGACACTGGAAGTTGGGTTCTTTTTGACATCTCAAAAGCTAACGATGCGTGACGCGGTGCCAACGCTCCACCACCGTGCGCTGCGTAGCTCGCTAGGGCAACTTAGAATCCAACCACGTCGGCAGGCCACAACGAAGTCGACCGTCCATAACTGGAGGTACGTCATGATCTGGATCTGGGGCACCCTGGGCGGATTCCTGGTATTGGTCGTGTTGTACGACCTGATCCAGACCAAACACGCGATCCTCCGGAATTTCCCGATCATCGGGCACTTTCGGTATGTCCTGGAGTCGGTCGGGCCCGAGCTCCGGCAATACATCGTCACCGCGAATGACGAAGAATTGCCGTTCTCCCGAGATCAACGGCGTTGGGTCTACGCGTCGTCGAAGAAGCAGAACAACTACTCCGGCTTTGGTACGGACAACGATCTAGAAAAGTCGAACAACTACCTCATCATCAAGCACCACACGTTGGGCAGGCCCGAAGAGACCCGCCCCGACGAGATGTATCCGCTCCCCTGTGCGAAGGTGCTGGGCGGACACCGTGGCCGGAAGCACGCGTTCCGGCCATCGTCCGTCGTGAATATCAGCGGCATGAGTTTCGGCTCGCTATCGTCCGCGGCGGTCGAAGCGATCAATCGCGGGTCGGCCATCGCCGGGTGTCTCCACAACACCGGAGAGGGAGGGATCTCACCTCATCACCTGCATGGGGGGGACTTAATCTGGCAACTCGGGACCGGCTATTTTGGGGCCAGAGCACCAGACGGTCGCTTTGACCGAGAGGAATTCTTACGGAAGGTCGCGGCGCATCCGGTGCGTGCGATCGAGGTCAAGCTCAGCCAGGGTGCGAAACCCGGCCTTGGCGGAGTACTCCCCGGAGAGAAGGTCACCGCAGAGATCTCGAACATCCGAGGTGTCCCACGCGGCGAGACGGTCAACAGTCCGGCCGGCCACCTTGAATTCTCCAACGTCGACGAACTCTTAGACTTCGTGGAGGACCTGGGAGAAGCCTCGGGGCTGCCCATCGGGATCAAATCAGCTGTGGGCCTGCTCAACTTCTGGAAGGAGCTTGCCGACCGGATGGCTTCAGAGGCGCGCGGCGTCGACTTCATCACGGTCGATGGTGGAGAGGGCGGAACAGGTGCGGCGCCCTTTGCCTTCTCGGATCACGTCGCCCTTCCGTTCAAAGTCGGATTCAGTCGTGTCTACCGGATCTTCGCCGAACGCGGCGTGCACAACGACGTCGTTTGGATCGGCTCCGCTAAGATCGGGCTACCCCAACAGGCCCTGCTCGCGTTTTGCCTCGGGGCGGACATGATCGCCACTGCGCGCGGCGCCATGATGGCCATCGGGTGCATTCAGGCGCAGCGTTGCCACACAGGACACTGCCCCACCGGCGTCGCCACGCAGAACAAGTGGTTGGTGCGGGGGCTCGATCCGACCCACAAAGCAGCCAGGCTCGCCAACTACGTCGTGACGCTCCGGAAAGAGCTGACTCGACTGAGCCACGCATGCGATGCGGAGCACCCAGCACTCCTGCACGCAGACCACATAGAAATCATGGACGGCAAGTTCGGGAGTCGTCCTCTGCGCGAAGTGTTCAACTACGAGAAAGGATGGGAATTGCCCAACCCCGACCAGCAAGCCGGCCTGCGATCAGCCATGGACGGCTGACCGCAGAACTCAGCTCGTCCGATCGTCCGGGCCTAAGTACTTCTCGGTGCCGCGCCGCCACCATTCGTGCGGGCCTAAGCGATCACCCGGCGCGAACTTGTCCGCGAGCCAAAGCGCGAGCCTGCGAAAGCGCGTGCCCGCCAGTCGGCGCCACGCCCGAGGCCAGAAGCCCTCGCCACGATTATACGGGCACACGCGGACGCAGATGGAGCAGTCCGAGTTCTGGTTCGCCCAGAACTTAAAGCACGGTTCCGCATTCACGGTCCACTTCGTCACGCCGACCAGGTTGGACTTGTTGTACACCTCGTCTGACGGGGGACCATCCGGAATCGCGTTCACCGGGCAAGCATCTGAACAGCGCCGGCACATGGTGCAGAACTCCTTCACACCGAACGACTTGGGCTGGTCGTGACTCACCGGGAGGTCCGTGAAAATCTTCCCGATGCGAACCCGGGGGCCGTACTCCTCCGTGATGAGAAGACCCAGTCTTCCATACTCACCGAGCCCAGCCTTAACCGCTAACGGCACGGCGAGCGCGCTGTCGTTCATGGTCGCGACAGCTCGGTATCCCAAGTTGATGATGTACTGGGCGAGCCCTAGCAGCACGAGCGTGTCATACGAGTACCCGATGCCTGTCGCGGTCCCGCTGAGCGCCGACGGCACCGTGTCTATGAGATCGCGCTCCATCTCCTGCGCGATCACGATGACGTTGGGCAGGTCGCTCGGAAGCTCCTGAGGCTTCTCTGTTTCGCCCTGCCGGCTGTACTGGTGCGAGTAGACCCAGCGCTCGTCGTAGCCGGTGATCCCCACGAGGTCCGCGCCGAAGACCTTCGCGACGTGTTTGATCTCCCGCGCCATTTGGGTCGGTGATTCTACCGGTACCTGCTGGTCCGGTCCCGGGCGATGAACGGTGAACGGATCGAGAAATCCCTCGCGACGATTCTCGTCTTCCTTGAGCTCAGCAAAGATATCCGGGAGATGCCAAGAGGCGTTTCGAAGGGCGTAGTCCTTCTGCGAGAACCCTTCGGTCTTCTTCCACGTCTTGAGCGGCGTCCGATACGTCTCAAAAAACCGATCCGTCTTCTCCGAGTGGATCTCTGGGTCCCAGAACGCCCGAGAATAGATGTCGAACTTTTGACTGAACCGTGCGAAGCGATCGTCGACCGCAAAGCCAGCAGCCGCGTCGTTTGCGGCCGGGTCGGCTACGTCTCCGCCACTCCGGTCTTGGGGCTTCGAGTCGGTCATCTCGGGAGACCTCCGTCCATTTTTATGAACCTCAGATTGAGCACCCGCCCACGTGTGGCCCGGAAGCCCGCCACCGCGCCGGAGTCATCCCGTAAGAACTGTATGGACCCAAGCGGGAACACCTGCGTGAAGAAAGCGTCTGCGCGCCCCTCGGAATTGAGCGGGATCTCGCCGAGTTTGAGGTTGTAGACCGCCAGCCCTCCTTCGATCTGACGGATCTCGTAGATCGTCTCGATTTCCGGGCTGTAGTAGTGGCCGGTGTAGTCCGCGAACTCTGGGCTCACGGCCTCTCGACGCGCCATGATCTCGACACCAGACTGGCGCTGCAGCAACGTGATCGAGTCCGCCGCCTCGCCGACGTGAAACGTCAGCGACACCGGGAAGTCCTCAGCCTGGAAAGTGGTTGAGGACGTGGCCGTGAGGCGCACCGTGTCCGGACTCGTCGCCCAGAGCGCACCCTCACGCACTTCAAGCTCTACCACACCAATAGGGCTCGCGAATCGACCCTCGAGGGCCTCGAGGTCTGCTTGCGAGAGTTGGACTTCCCCGGACTCCTCCGATGCAGTCTCACCCGCAGGTGCGGGCGGCGCGCCCAGTTCGTCCTCGAGAAGGATCATGGTGATCCGCATGTCCCGAAGGGCCGGATTCCCCGTTGCCAGATTCGACAGAACCACGATCCCCAACTCCTGCTCGGGGAACCACGACACGTTGCTCCTGAATCCGGCATCCGACCCGCCGTGCCCAACCCGCGGCACGCCCCGGAACGGGCCGACCGACAGGCCGAGTCCGTAGCCGACCGTGTCGCCATCCGTGAGCACCGCTCGGGTCTGCATCGCGCGGTGCGACTCCGGGTTTCCGACCTCAACAGTCCGGAAGTTGTCGAGCCACGCGACGAGATCTTCCGCCGTCGTGAAGAGGCTGGTAGCTCCGTGGTTCGCGAAGCTCAGAACACGCTTCTCGAAGCCACCACCAGGACGGGTTGCATAGGAATAGGCTCGGTTCGGCACCACGTGTCGGTGGTCATCGTGCACGTGAGTAGCTCCCATCCCCAACGGCTGGAAGATCCTCTCGCCGACGAAGTCCTGAAACGGCATCCCTGATACTCGTTCGACTAGGTCAGCCGCGAGGCTGAAGCCCATGTTGCTGTATAGGTACCGGGTACCGGGTTCGAAGTTGAGTTCCTCTTGTTTCGAGAGGAGTCGCCTCACGTGCTCTTTGGTGATGACGTCGTCCATCCGCCAGCCAGCCATCGCCAAGAGCTGCCACTGGTCACGCACTCCGCTCGTGTGCTGCAGCAGATGTCGAGGTGTAACCAGACCGCCCATATCCGGGACCTCGGGCATGTGCGTCCGAATGTCGTCGTCGAGGTCCAGCTTCCCTTCCGCGGCCAACAAGAGAACCGCCATCGCCGTGAACTGCTTCGACACGGATGCCACGTGGAAAACGGTTTCAGGAGTTATAGGGAGCCCGTACTCCAACTGGGCACTACCAAAACCCCGAGAGTAGATGATCTCCCCTCCGCGGATAATCGCTACGGAAGCGCCCGGGGACTCCGGGGTGTCCAGGTCGGAGAACACTTCGGTGATCCGCGTCTCCTGATCAGTCGTCAGTGCCTGCGCCGCGACCGCCGCCGGGGCGAACAAAAACAGAGGAGCGACGAGCATTGCACCGGTCGCCACCAAGCGAAACCGCTTCATTCCTGGTCCTCCCAAATCCTGCGCAAGTACCGCTCAGGGGCCTGCAAGAAGTCACGCACCAGAGTCACAGACTCAAGGTCGTCAAAGCCGACGGGACTCACAGCCCCGTTGTCGAATGAGTAGATCGTCGCGCCCGGAATGGCCATCAAGATGGGTGAGTGCGTCGCAATCACGAACTGCGAGCCGGTCCGGACCGAGTCCCGGATCATCGCTAAGAAACCGAGTTGGCTTTGCGGAGAAAGCGCCGCCTCTGGCTCATCCAGCAAAAATAGGCCCTGGGGGACCAAGCGCTGCACGAAGAGGTTCAGAAACGCCTCTCCGTGTGATGCCGCATCCGGGTTTCGTCCATACCGACCCTCCATTTGCCCTATCGAGGCGCGATGCGGCCCTTTGGCGAGGGTACGGGCGTAGTTCGACGACCCTGCCAAGTCTCGATCAATCCGGGCGACCTCCGCCTCGTGCTCCGCGCGCATGGAAGCGAGTTGCTTCTGGAAGCCGAAGAAGTCCTCGGCACGCAGGAAGAAGCCACGATGGGTGCGACCGCGCCACATCAACCGAAGGCGATTGGCCAGTCGGCGCTGCGCCATGAGTGTCTTGTCCGTCTCGAGACGCGATGAGCCAACCGCGGGCAACTTGCACGCGATCGCGAGCGCCTCCATAAACGTCGACTTCCCCGTCCCGTTTTCTCCAACCAGGACAGTGACCGGAGTCTCTAGCGGCATCGAATCAAGTGACGCGATAGACGGCACCGTAAACGGGAAGCCCTCGGCTTGCTCCGGCTTCCGATACCGGACGCCGGATAGCTGGGTGCCTATAGAATGGCTGACGGTCAGCTTCGAACCCCTTTATCGCGTAGACCCTGTGAACGTACGCGGACCGACCACATGAAAGAAGGCGGTCACCCGTCGGGTGACCGCCTCCACTCTTTGCCTCAAGGAGGCTCGCTCAATGAGCGCGCCGGCTCGAGCGGCTACAGTGCCTCGAGTTCCTTTCGGGCACGATCTAGGATCTCGCGCACCTTCTCGGTCTGTTCGAAGTCCGACTTCGCGACGGCCTTGAAGCCGGGCCGCATGATGCAAAGACGAGAGCAGCGAGTAAGAGACCCGTCGAACGGGCCCGGCGCTGGCTCCGGCTCATCCCTCTTCGTCGCCTCCCGGAGATGCCAACTGAGCGACGTCCTGTACGATCGACGACACGCGGTCGATGACCTTTTCTAGGCGTCTCTCCCACCATTGGGACCGCAACTTCCAACCGAGTCGCGCCAACCCGTAGGAAGCCCCACCCGCCCCAACCATAAAGGGGACGGCAGCCCCTCCGGTCAGGCCTAGAAGGCCCGCGAGAGCGGCTCCACCAAAGACGCCACCAAACGGAATCCCCAGCGCATGAATCATGCTCGCTTCGGCCGACTTCACTGCTGATACATCGATCTGTGTCTTCCCGTCATGGCTGGTGATTCCGATGATGACCGCACCTGTGCCATCGTCGTAACTCCACTCCATGCGGCCGTACACATCGACGAGTTCACCCTTCTGGCCCATCACCGACCGAATCGCGTGTAGGATCTTCTCCCGGTTACGGTCATCGATCTCGCCATCAAGGCTGGTCTGGTACTGCCACGAGTAGGCGCCACCTGCGAGGCTGCCACCTTTCGTTTCCACGGGTGCGTTTTGGTGAACCGTAGCGAGATCTACGAAGCGTGGGTCGATTCCCGCCTCTTCCGCGATCTCACGCAGATCCTGCAACGTGAGGCCACCCGAAGAACCATCTGTCTTCGTGACAGCCTGCTCCTGCATGTTCGCAGCACGTTCGAGAATCGCGCCGACTTCGTCGTCTCCAAAACGCTTCCCCGGCCGTTTCTCCGGAAGGATCTCCTTCTCTTCTTCGTCGCTCAATCCAAGCTCTTCAACCCCATTTGCCGGCGCGCATAGTGCACGAGATCAGCGTCCTCTCCGCCTGGGTACCGCAACAGGCTCACCAGGATCCGGACGCACACCCGCCGCATCCAGTTTCCGATAAAACGCCGGGACATGAGTCGTGATGTAGTCGTTGATCGACTCCACGACCGCCGGCACTAGGTCCCACGCCCGATCGATCGCCGCCAAGGCGTCCGCACTCGGCGGACCTCCATTACGCTCGAGACCGGACGCTGCCCGCCCGGGGCTCGCGCTCTGCATCTCACTGCGAAGCGAATCGAGCGCCTCCGTGAGCTGTGCAGCTTCTTCCTTGAGTCCCTCATCCGCACCGGACTCGTCGAGTAGATCCGTGGCTTCGTTGAGCTGCGCTGTCAGGCGCTGGAGCGCGCGGTTCGCGAGTGTCATCGTGCCGTTGATCTCGGCGGCACTTCTCGCGGCACTCTGACGAGCGCGAAGAGCTACCATGTTCACCTCGGCACGCGGATCGAGCTGCACCGTCACCTCCTGCTGCACGACCTGGTCGGCTGTTTCGAGCTGAACGACATAGCTGCCCGGCAGTACCAGTGGGCCCTGCGGAGAACCGCCGCCTCGCCCACCGCCCCCACCGCCGCCACCGCCGCCACCCGGCGCCTGTGGTGGAATCTCGATCGGGGCGGACTCCCTGAGATTCCAAACGACACGGTTCATGCCTTCGTCCCCGCTCGCCTCGAGCTCGCGGACGGTCTGTCCGGTCGCCGTGAGGATCTTCACCACCGCGTCCTCCTGCTCGCCCGCCAGCCAATACTGAATCACCGCGCCGTCAGGCGGGTTCTCCGACTCATAGAGGTCGCCCCAGAAAGGCCAGCCACCCAAGCGGAAGTACTCCGTCGCGGGAGGCGTTGGGAACAGATATGCGCTCTTATCGAAGACTGTTCCTCCCGCCATGTGTTCGAGCGGTGAGAGGTCGTCCAGAATCAGAATGCTACGACCATGCGTTCCTAAGACGAGGTCGTTGTCCCGAGGGTGAATGACGATGTCGTCCACCGGAACCGTCGGCATACCCGTCATGCGATTCCACATCTGGCCGCGGTCGACCGACACGAACACACCTTGCTCGTTCCCGACAAAGAGGAGGTTCTGACTCCCAGGGTGCTCACGCACGGCATTCACGGACCAGGCCGGAAGTCCGTTCGTGATCATCTCCCACGAATCACCAAAGTCTTCACTGACGTAGACGTACGCTTGGTAGTCATCGTCCCAATGACGGTCGAAGGACGCGTACACCCGCCCGGCCACGTGATGTGATGCATCGATTCGACTCACGTAGGAAAATGCCGGCAGATCGTCCACGTTCGCGGCCACGTTCGTCCACGTGGCACCGCCGTCCTGCGTCACCTGAATGTTTCCATCGTCTGTACCCACATACACGATGTCCGCGGAAAGCGGAGACTCTTCGACCACTGAAATCGTGCCGTACTGACTCTGCCCATCGTGGCGGGACAACGTCGCGTCAGTCACCAACTCACCCATAATGGGCAGCGAGTCACGGTCGATGTTGTTGGTCAGATCCGGGCTGGCCTCTTCCCACGTCAGGCCCTGATCCAGAGAGCGCATCAGGTGGTTGTTGGCGACATAGATCGTGTTGGAATTGTGCTGAGAGATGGCAATGGGGGCATTCCAGTTGTAGCGATACGCCTCCACTTCACCGTCCGGCCCCGGGCGAGGATTCGGACGCATGGTCAGGGCCTCCCCGGTCGCCAAGTTCACCCTGCCTGAGTTGCCGCCCTGCGACTCGGTGTATACGAGGTTCGGATTGTTGGGGTCGATCTTGTTGTAGAAACCGTCCCCTCCCCAGATGTCGACCCAGTCACGGTTCTTCACCCCGTATGGAGTATTGGTCTCGTTGGGGGCGCACCAAGAGCTGTTGTCTTGTAGACCGCCGCACACCTTGTACGGCTCGCTCATATCAACGCCGATCTCGTAGAACTGCCCGATCGCGAGGTTGTTGTGGTGTCGCCACGTCTGCCCACCATCCCAGCTCGTGGAAATACCGCCGTCGCTGCCCAGCACCACGTAGTCCGAGTTATTTGGATCGATCCACAAGGCATGGTGGTCAACATGGATATTTTCCGCCGCATCACCCTGCCACCACGTCTTTCCGCCATCATCCGATGCGGAGAACGCCACGCCGCCCAGGTAAATACGCTCAGGGTTATTCGGGTCGATCCGCACCATGCTGAAGTACATGGGACGGGGGTTCCTGGTGGATACACGCTCCCAGCTCTCACCACGATCCGTCGACTTGTAGAGGCCCCGCCCACGCTGGTTCGACTCAATGAGGGCGTACACGAGGTTGCCGTCGCGCCGGTACACGTCGATGCCGATGCGTCCCTTGTCACCTGCCGGAAGCCCCTCGGTCAGCTCTGTCCATGTGGCTCCGCCGTCCGTGCTACGATAGAGACCACTGCCGTCTCCGCCCGCGCTGAAGCCGAATGACTTCCGCTCGCGTTGGTACATCGCCGCAAAGAGTGTGTTGGGGTCAGACGGATCCATGACCATGTCAATGGCACCGGTGTGTTCATCGATGTACAGGACGCGCTCCCAGTTCGCGCCGCCGTCCACTGTTTTATAGACCCCGCGCTCTTCATTTGAGCCGAACAGGTGCCCCACCGCCGCCACATAGACCACGTCAGGATTACTCGGGTGGATCGCGATCTTGCTGATGTGCCGCGTCTCGGTGAGGCCCATGTCGCTCCATGTCTGGCCACCGTCCGTGGACTTGAAGACACCACAGCCCCAGGGAGAACTCTGGCGATTCTGGGGTTCACCCGTCCCGACCCACACCACGTTGGGATTGGCTTGATAGACCGTGACGTCACCCACAGAAGCGCACTCTTGATCGTCGAAGAGCGGCGTCCACGACATGCCGTTGTTTTCCGTCAACCAGACTCCGCCCGTCGCGAGGCCTACATAGAAGCTCGTCGGCTTCGATTCAATCGGTGCGACATCGGCGACACGTCCCCCCATGATTGCCGGACCGATCTCACGGAAGTGCATCCCGTCGATAGCCGTCTGAAGCGGCGTTTGGGCGTGAAGCTCGGGGACCATCAGCGTCGCGAGCGCGAGCGCGAGAACCACAAAACGGCGGAACATGGAAACTCCTCTCCATTGGATGTGCAGAGGAGTAAACGGCCGGCGTTGACCGCCCGCCGCAAGGGGCGAGCAGCCGCGAGCCGAGAGCCCCACGCCGGCTGGCGCAGGGGCTGCTCAGTCAGATAGACGATCGAGTTGAGCATGAGGTAGAACCACGTCATGTCTTCGTCGAGCCGCCCAATCGTCGCCATGGCATCGTGCTGAATGACGTAAGCGAAGCCCATCGTAGCAGACAGCTTGCTCGTGTACCGAGGTGTACGTGTCAGGTCGAGTTCATTGGCGGAGTGGATCTCCGCGAGAGCTCCCTGCTCCTCAGCACTGAACGAATGGGAATCAGCACCGAAGTTGATGTCCCTGGCCGGCCGGAATGCCATCTCGAGTGCCCTGTCTTGAAGACCGTGGCTCCCGGTGTGGGCGGGCATGTCCGGAGAAGTCCCACAAAATTTGACACTGATATCGGGGCACCCGACCTTCGCCGAAGAAATTCAGCCGTCCCGGAGACCGGCCATGCGCAAGCTCGCATCCCTCCGGTTCTTGGCCATTTGTGCGGCTCCCTTGGCCGCTCAGGACTTCGATCGACCCGATGGCTGGACCGTTCGTTTTGGTCGCCCCGGACAGACCGAAGCAGACCTCGACACATGCGTCGAGATGCCTCCAGGCTGGCATGTCGGATCCGGTCCGGCAGCCCTCTACTGGGGCCCTGACATGGACATTCCTGGCGACCTCAGAGCTGAGATGGAGGTGTTCCTCTTCGACCCAGGTGACCGGCGAGAGGAGCATGAGCAGTGACGCGATGGAATACACGTACTTCCTCATTCGGAACGGAGGGCAGTACATCATCAAGCGCCGAGAGGGCGAAGCCGCGCCGACCGTAGCGCCGTGGACTCGCCACGACGCGATCAACTCTTATTCGGACCAGGATGAGGACGCGAGCGTGAAGAACAACCTCGCCGTCGAAGCTCGCGGGGACTCCGTGTACTTCTCCGTGAACGGAACGCAGGTCGCGACCGTGCCTCGCTCAGAAGCGAGCGTAGACGGTGTCTTTGGCTTCCGAGTGAATCACGCACTGAATCTTCACATCTCGAAGATCCAGATCACCCCACTGGGTTGAAGCTCAACTGGGGGTCACATCACTGGTCGCGGTGATGTCGTCCTCCGTGCCTTGCTCTCCATCTGCCCCCATGGAGCCGACGGTGTAACCCCTCCTCCCCTGCTCCAGGTAATAAGCATTGCCCCAAGGGTCCTCGCCCACGCCGGAAAAGTCACGGCGCAGCCAAGCCTCCCAATTCCCGGGGAAGCCCTCGCCTCGCCCTAGACGCACGTCCAGCTGCTCTGTCATGGCGTCGAGGCGAGCGGGAACGAGCTCGGCGTTCACGCTGTTCACAATAGGCGCGAAGTAGTCGCTCTGGATCTTGGCCCGCGAACTCGGTACCGCCATCGCGATAGCAAGGAGCGCGAACGCAAGCACCACAATGTTTTTGATCATGTCAGCAATGTTGAGCCGGGAGGGCGATTCGTATGGCTAAAGCTGCTCCGATCGCGGGCATCTGACCAGGGATTCGTGAACTTAAGCCTGACTCTCGCCGTCATGCTTCGCCGGAGAAGCTCGGTCGTGAGTGGTCCGGAGCGGCACTTCCGGAATCCGGAGGGAGAACAGTAAGGCGGCCAAAATGAGAAGTGCGGTGAACCCATAAATGCGATTCGTCGCTCTTGTGAAGGCGTCTCGGACGGCCACCTCAAGCCGCGCCACGACGCTGATGCCTTCGTCCCGAATAGCAGTGGCGGCTACAGCCGTCGTCGCTGATGCGGCTCGGATCTCGAAAGAGGCGATGACCTCCTCTCGGAGCCCTGCCCCCCCCGTGGACACGAATTCTTCGATCACGATGCCGGATCCGGCCAACTCTGGGATCTCGGTGTCCAATGACGCGAATGCCCCACCGAGCGTGAACCCTAGGACAGTGCCCATGAGCGCGGCGCCGACAGTCGCTCCGGTCTGCCGGAAGAACTGAGAAGCACTCGTGGCCTGTCCGATCAATCTGACGTCGGCAGCGTTTTGGATCGCGAGTGTGAAGAGTGGCATCCCAGGGCCCACACCCAGGCCGCACATCACCATGTAGAGCGTCACCCGCCAGTATTGGACATCTGCGGGCATGAGCGCGAGCAGCACCGCCGCGGCCAAGAAGACGACGAGGCCGCCCGATATTTGCCTGCGATACCCCAGACGATTCACCAACTGACCCGACATCGTCGCGCTGAACACGAGACCCATCGAGAACGGGATCAGAGCTGCGCCAGCCCGCGTCGCCGACACCCCGAGCACACTCACCAAGAACAGCGGCAGAAAAATCGTGATCGACATGAACGACGCGCCCACGAAAAATGCAGTCGTGTTGGCGGTCCGGAACACAGGCTCGTCGAAGAGTCGGAAGTCCAGAATGGGCCCGGTCGCCGTTTTCGAACGCCGAACGAACAAGGTCAGCACTGCGACGCCCGTTCCAAAGAGCAGAAGCGTCACCCACGAGGCGAGATCGCCGACCGGTGCGCCCTGACCCAGGCCAGGCAGCCATGGATAGGCACGCTTGTCGAGTTGGAGGGACAAGATCAACGGAAGCATGCCTCCAAGCAGCAGAAGTGCACCCATGATATCGGGGCTCGCCTGAACTTCCTTTGGATCGAGGCGCGGCATCTTGCGAATGATGAACCACAGGGCCAGGCCACCCAGCGGCACGTTCACCAAGAACACCCAACGCCACCCAGCCACACCCGGAATCCATCCGCCGGCATGGTCCGTGAGGAGGCCGCCGATTAATGGCCCGAGGACCGAGGCGACCCCAAAGACAGCCCCTACGAAACCTTGGTATTTCCCTCGTTCCGCCGGGGTGTAGAGATCCGCGATGACGATGAACGTCATAGCAAAAAGCCCGCCACCGCCGGTGCCCTGGAGCCCGCGGAAGAGCACGAGCTGCGTCATTCCGTCGCCGAGGAGAGGCAGTGGGCCGAACATGCCCGCAAGGCCGGACAAAACAGACCCCGTGAGAAAAAGACCAATCGCTCCGAGGGTGACCATCTTCCGGGAATACGTGTCGGCGAGCTTGCCGTACACCAACGCGAACGAGGTCGAAGCCAGCAGGTACGCCGTCGCGACCCAGGCGTAGCGTTCCACGCCCTGGAGGTCCTCGACCATCTTGGGCAACGCCGTCGACACAATGGTTTGGTCTATGGCCGCCAAGAACAGCGCGAGCAGGATAGACAGGTAGATGGCCGTACGGTCACGGTCGGAAACCGGAGACTCGAAGGGCCCGGGCGGTGTTTTTGACATGTGGCGTAAAAGGTAACGGCCGCCCGGTCGAGGAGACCGGGCGGCCGCTCAGGCCCTGGACAGCTAGATGGCTATCGCGCGCGCATCCACTCGAAGAACCACTCGAGTTCAGCCTCGCCGTAGCTCTCCTCGTTCTGGAACGGGGAGTTGCTCCCCGAGAGGTCGCCGACGCGGTCCACGACCAACTCTTGGCTCCACGTCTGCCCACCTACTGTCATGCTTACGCTGTACGTGCCGGGTTCCGCCAACGGGGCGCCGCCACCACCACCAGCGCCGAAGCGACGGAAGAGCGACTGGATACCACCACCCGGTGCGATCAGCTCGGCCAGCGTGCGCATCTGCCCGAAGTTTCCAAAGCCACCACCGCCGCCGCCCGGCTGTGACTCACCTGGGCGCTCCGTGAAGCGCTCCGGATCACCACCAAAGCCACCACGGCCCCGGCCGCCGAAGCCACCTGGAAATCCTGTGGCCTCACCCGTGAAGCGCTGGATGATTGGGGTCAGCGCCGATGCCTCCCAACCCTCGGCCAAGAGAGAGTCCTGAACTTCCAGCGCACGCGTCTTCATCCGTTCTTGCTCGCGCACTTCGTACAGTCCTGGCTCCGCGGCTGGGGGAGCTTCACCGCGCATGTTCCAGCTGACCCGGTTGATACCCTCGCTCACGCTCCCGTTGACGGTCGCGAACTGGGACCCATCGGGTGCACTGAAGGTGATCTCGACCTGGGCGGCTCCGGCGCCAGCACGCCCTCCGGCTGCACCGCCACGGCCGCCTCGACCACCACGCCCACCTCGGCCGCCACCCGTAGCCTGCCCGCCACCGGCCTCCGCGCCAGCGCCACCGGCCGCACGTACTGCCGCGACCTGCTCTTCGGTCAGGTAGTAGCTGATCTCCGCGTCACCGCCTGGGGTGGGCCTCTGCCAGTACTGCTGACCCGTCGACTCACCACCCCGTGCAGGGAGACCGAACTGGAAGCCCGGGCGCGGGGCGAACAGGCCGCCGTCTGCCACGATGGCGTTGGTGAGCCCCTGGAGCGGTGCGATGTCCACGATCCAGATCGAACGACCGTGTGTGCCGGCTACGAGTTCTTTGTCCCGCGGATGCACTTCGAGGTCGTGCACCGGTACCGCCGGGAGCCCGTTCATGAACCGCTCCCATGACCCCCCTCGGTTGGTCGACACATACGCGCCCACATCAGAACCCACGAAGAGCAGATTCTGGTTGACCGGGTCTTCTTCGACCACGTGGAGGAAGTCCACGGAACCGGATGGCAGGTCGGACACGATAGACTGGAAGGAGTTACCGTTGTCGTCCGATACATAGACGTAGGGCGTGAAGTCGTTCGTGCGGTGACCGTCGAACGTCACGTAGACTCGGTTCGAGTCGTGGTTCGATGCCTTCACACGGGTGACATAGGTACCCTCCGGCACACCGCCGAACTTGTCCGTCAGTTCGGACCAGTCGTCGCCGTCGTTTTCGGTCATCCACACCCGGCCATCATCCGTACCCGCGTAGAGCTTCCCGGAGGCCAACGGCGACTCGTCGAGCGCCGTGATCGTCGCATACGTCTCGGCGCCGGTCGCATCGGGCGTGATCCCACCCGTGGTCTCGGTGGAGATCTTGATCTTCTCCTCGTCCGCGTACGACAGATCCGGAGAGATCGGGACCAGCGTCGATCCCCAATCGGTGCTCTTCACGACCTTGTTGCCTGCGGCATAGAACCAGCTGCGGTCATGAGTGGACTGAAGGAATGGCGTATTCCAGTTCCAACGTTCCACGGCATACGCAGCGGAATCGGCTGTCGCGCGAGCACGAAGATCCCGAAGGGCCGCGTCGTTCTCGCCCATGCCGCCGTCCATGAGCATGATGATCGAGTCCTGCTTGGGCAGCCAAACCGAACGCCAGTCCGGCTTCTGGACCGTCTCGCGCTCACCGGTGGCGACATTCGAGCGACCCATGTTGCCGCCCTGGGACTCGGACCAAACGATGCTCGGGTCCTCGGGGTCCTGCGCGGTGACGAATCCGTCACCGCCGCTGATGGTCGCCCAGTGGTACGCCGAGAGTTGCCCGCTCGGCAGGCGACTCGGGCCGCACCAAGTGCCGTTGTCCTGCAGCCCTCCACACACGTTGTACGGCACATCCATGTTGACGCTGATGTCGTAGAACTGCCCCATGGTCATGTGGTTCAGGTAAGACCAGTTGCCGCCCTTGTCGTAACTGATGGCCACGCCGCCGTCGTTCCCGACGATGATGCGGTCAGGATCGTTCGGATCGATCCACATGGCGTGGTGATCCACGTGGATCTGGTTCGTCGTGGTCCCGTACGTCTCTCCGCCATCGTCCGAGAACTGGACGGGGGTGGAGGAGAAGTACACTCGGTTCTCGTCCTGCGGATCGACACGAACCTGGGAGTAGTAGAACGGGCGCGTGTTCACGTCGTTCATCTTCTCCCAATTCGCGCCGGTATCTGTAGACCGGTAGAGGCCGTTCCCGGCGATGCCTTCGGTTTCGCCTTCACCCCGAGCCTCGACCAAGGCATACATGGTGTGAGGGTTCGACTGGCTCATGGCGAGTCCAATACGGCCCTTTTCGGACGTCGGGAAGCCGTCACCAACCACCTCAGTCCAGCTGTCCCCCCCGTCCATCGTCTTCCACAGCCCTGAGCCCGGGCCTCCGCTCTGGAGGTAGTACGGACCACGCTCGCGCTCCCAACTGGAGGCGAAAAGTTGCTCTGGATGGTGTGGGTGCATCACAACGTCGACGAAACCCGCCTTGTCGCTGATGAACTTCACGAGTTCCCAGTTCTCACCGCCGTCCTGAGTGCGGTAAAGGCCACGCTCCGGGTTCGAGTCCCAGATATGGCCGAGCGCCGCGACGTACACGATGTCAGGATTCGTGGGGTGGATCACAATGCGAGCAATGACCTGCGTCTCCACCAAGCCCATGGGCTTCCAGGACTCGCCCCCGTCCGTCGACTTGAAGATCCCGCCTCCGGCTGAGATCGAATTGCGCGAGTTCGGTTCACCCGTCCCGGCCCACACGATGTCGGTGTTGGACGGTGCAATGGCCAGGTCGCCCATCGAGATGACGCGCTCGTCGCTCCACACCTGCTTGAACGTCGTGCCGTTGTTCGTGGTCTTCCAAATGCCGCTGCCCGCACCGGCGACGAAGAACGTCTTCGATGGGCTGGGGATGGCTTCGATGTCGGTCACACGCCCACCCATATTGGTAGGCCCGATATTACGCCATTGGAAGTCGTCCATCATGTCGCCCAACGGCTGAGTCAGCTGGGCTTGTAGGCCGGGGGCGGCGAGGGCCAAAAGCAATGCCGCCGCGGCAAGCGTTTTTGCGCTCATGTTGTTACGTCTCAACGGGGGTCAGTGAAGCGACAGAACAGGCCCCCATTCTGGAGGTGATCTACTCCAGTGGACAGACTCAGGCGTTCAGATGTTGAGCCACTCGATGTCTACTCTGTTCTCGGCACCGCTTCGGGACCCCTATCGTAGCACTCGTCCAGCGATTCCTCCCGGGGGCCGGCGTGGCGCGAGTCCTTGGCGACGCACGCCTCCAAATCGCTCTTGTCAGGTTCGATTCGGCTGATACGATCAGCACATCGACCACCATCAACGCATTCCTAGTACCACGATTGACCCCGCGACGACTCGTTTCTGTGCTCGCCTTCGCGTTGGCGGCAACGTTCACGCCGGTTCTCTCCGCCCAAGACGCGCGACCCGTCGCCGCTGCAGAGCGCGCTCCGTCCTCCATTGTGATTGATGGGTCACTCGACGATGACGCGTGGAACGCAGCCAATCCCATCGTGGACTTCGTACAGCGTGAACCGACAGAGGGACAGCCGGTTTCAGAACGTACGGAGGTTCGGATTCTCATGGACGCCGAAGCTCTCTATGTCGGAGCCTGGCTGTTCGACGACGACGCGAGTGGAATCTCTCTCGGTGAACGCATCCGCGACGCGGACCTCGAGCGTGGTGACTACTTCGGCATCATTCTCGATACGTATCGAGATCGGCAAAACGGGCTGATCTTCTCCACCACGCCGGCCGGCATTGAATACGATGCTCAGGTCGTGAAAGAGGGCCAGGGAGGCGGAGTCTTCCAGCGTGGCCAAACCCGCCAACAAGCGGGCGCGATGGGCGGGCTGAACGTGAACTGGGACGCGAGTTGGGAAGTAGCGACCTCGAGGGACGGCGACGGCTGGTACGCCGAAATGCGCATCCCCTTCTCTACCCTACGTTACGGAAGTGCGAGCCAGCAGACTTGGGGCATGAACCTCGTCCGGAAGATCCGTCGCAAGAACGAAGAAGCGCTTTGGGCGCCCGTTCCGCGACAGTACAACTTCATGCGGCTTTCACAGGCAGGCGACTTGGTCGGCCTCGAGGTCCCTCTCCAGCGGTCCGGTACGGTGACCCCCTACGTTCTAGGCGGAATCGACCGGGACTATTCGCTGGACGGCTCTGAGAACGAGTACTCTATAGAGGGCGGCCTCGACGCGAAGATGACGTTCAGCAGTCTTACGCTGGACGCGACGCTCAACACCGACTTCGCTCAAGTCGAGGTCGACGAGCAGCGCACGAACCTCACACGCTTCCCGCTCTTCTTCCCTGAGAAACGCCCGTTCTTCCTAGAGAACGCAGGGCTGTTTTCGGCTGGAACGCCCCAGGCCGCCGACCTGTTCTTCAGCCGCCGCATCGGGATCAGTCCCAACGGCAACTCAGTGCCAATCCGGGGTGGTGCCCGGGTGAGTGGCAAAGCCGCCGGCATGAACGTCGGCCTAATGCAGATATTCACCGACGAAGTCGTGGGCGATGTAGCAGAGAACGCATTCACCGTGGCGCGTGTGTCGAGTGAACTCCCGAACCGTTCGCGGGTTGGGGCAATCTTCGTGCAGCGGCGGGGTACGCACGACGGGACCGACTTCAACCGGACCTACGGCGTAGACGGCCGCATGGGACTGGGTGAGGCATGGACGCTCGACGCGTGGGCTGCAAAGACGGAAACCTCACCCACGACGGGCCTGGAGACGGGGCGCGAAGAGGCCTACCACCTCCTCACGACATATGAGAGCCGTACCTGGAGAGGCCGCCTGCGAGTCATGCAGGTAGGCGAGGACTTTAACCCCGAGGTCGGCTTCGTAAACCGAGTGGGGTACCGCCACATAGAGATCTTCGTCGAGCGGGTTGTGCGTTTCCCGAACATCTCGTGGTGGCGCGAGTCGAACCCCCATCTCACGTGGCGCAGCTTCTGGGACTTCAACGGATTCCATGAGTCCGGATTTCTGCACCTCGATACCGAGATAAAGTTTGAGGGTGGTGGCCGTTTCGGGCCGGAACTCAACCTGATCACCGAGGGACTCAAAGAGCCCTTCGAGATCTCCCCCGGGGTGGTGATTCCTGCCGGGGAGTACACGACGCTCTTGAACTCCTGGGACTACGGTACCGATCCCAGCAAGAAGTTCTCGCTCTTAGGGCGTGCGGACTTCGGTAATTTTTTCACGGGCGTGCGACACGGTGGCAACGTGACCTTCACGGTGCGGCAGGGTGAGACGTTCACGACGTCGCTCCTCCTGGATCACAACACCGTGAGCCTTCCGGAAGGCGACTTCGACGCCACTCTCCTAGGCCTGCGGCTGGGGTACTTCTTTACTCCCAACGTCTTCCTGCAGTCTCTCGTTCAATACAGCGACCAGGCAGCTGTCTGGTCAGCGAACCTACGATTCGCCTGGCTCAGCACGGCTGGAACAGGGCTCTACGTGGTGTACAACGGAGCGCAAAGGGCTGCTCGTCTGAGCAACTGGGGTGAACCGATCAGCCGAGGCCTCATTATTAAATTCGCGCGCCAGGTCACGCTGTTCTGAGTCGGTGACGGCGGGCGAACGGCCCGCAATACATCACTGCCTCAACGCAAGCGCCACCAAACGTCCAGGCGTCTCCGTATCTCCAATCGCGACCACGATGTATTGACGCCCGTCCGCGAGATACGTCATTGGAGCTCCGGAAGTACCTGCGTCCAATTCGATCTCCCAGACTACCTCACCGCTCTCCTTGTCCCACGCCCGGAACGCCTTTCCGCCGGCGATCGGCAAAATAGACAAAGCTCCCTCTGACCCCTCGCCCAAGAAGAGCAGAGACTTCGTCAGCAAGGGAGCGGGTCGTCCGCGTTGCCCGAGCCATGGAAGATCAAGCCCCTCCAAGGCAGGGTGATCCAACGGTCCTGGGCCATTCGCGACCATCCAATCATGGTCGCCTGTATTCATGTCGATCGCCGTGATCCGCCCATACGGCGGCTTGAGCAGCGGAAGCCCTTGAGGCATAGGAACTTCTCTTGGGAGGCCCCGGATGTAACGAAAGTCAGCACTGTCCGGGTTCGGCTCGACGAGCGCAGTCACGTTCGGAGACGTCACGGAAGGCACGAACAGCATCCCCGTCTCAGAGTCGACCGCGGCCCCGCCCCAGTTCGCCCCACCAACCCAACCGGGCATCAGGATCGTCCCCAACGTCCCACCCGGTCGGTCGTCCCGAACTGTGGGCGTCGTGAACATCGGCCCGTAAACGAAATCGCGTAGAATCTCCTCCGCTTCGGCGCGCAATTCAGGCGTGAAGTCGATCAGGTCGTCTACTGTCAGACCCTGAAGGTCGAACGGGGCCGGCCGAGTCGGAAAAGGCTGCGTGGCTGCTGCGACCTCTCCGGGCACTGGAGAGGCAGGAACCGCCCGCTCTTCAATCGGCCACAACGGCTCACCCGTTCTCCGGTCGAAGGCGAAGACGAACGCCTGTTTCGTAACCTGGGCCACGGCGGGTATGCGCTCACCATCGATCGTGAGATCGATGAGGTTTGGTGCCGCGGGCGGATCGTAGTCCCAGAGGCCGTGGTGAACCATCTGAAAGTGCCAACGCAGCTCACCGGTCTCGATGTCGACCGCAGCCAAGCTCTCGCCATAGAGGTTGTCGCCCAGTCGATGCCCGCCGTACCAATCGTTGGTCGTCGTCTTGAGCGGCAGGTAAACCAGACCGAGATCTTCATCGGCACTCATGAGCGTCCAGACGTTCCCGTTCCCGGAGTACGCCCATGAGGAATCGGCCCACGTCTCGACCGCGGGGTCGCCTGGCTGAGGAATCGGGCTGAACCGCCACCGAAGCTCACCAGTGCGTGCGTCATACGCACGCACATACCCAGGCGGGGCGACCATCGAACTCCTGCTGGGCACCATCGCGGTGGTACCCATGATGACGAGATCTCGCACGACCAGTGGCGCGGACGTCCACGAATATGTGAGCACGCGTGGATCGGGGTCATCCGCCAAATCGACGGCTCCGTCAGACCCGAACCCCGGAATTGGCTCACCGGTACTCGCGTCGAGTGCGACGAGGTACTGGCCTGACCCCAAGAAAACTCTCTCGTCCTCTCCGTCGGCCCAGTATGCGACCCCACGGTTGGCGCGGCCGCCTGGCGTGGCGCGAAGGCCCGCCGCGTAGGGATCGTAGAGCCAAACCTCCTGCCCTGTCGCCGGATCCAGTGCCGCAGCCTGCCCCATGTTCGTTGAGGTGTAGAGTCGCTCGCCAATCTTGATTGGCGTCGTCTGATAGTTGTTGTTCACGCTCGTGCCCGGGAAACGGGCGGGCAGGTCGTAGTCGGCCGACTCCCAGTTCCACACGATCTCGAGGTCGTCCACATTCCCTGAGTGAATCTGCTCGAGCGGCGAGTACTTCGAAGCGGCCAGATCTCGGGCGTAGTGTGGCCAGTCGCCCGGTGCGATGGACCGAGCGGTGTCGGGAGCCGGGATAGCCTCGCATGCGGCGAACAAGAGAAGCGCCAAGAGCGGCAGAAGAGACTGCGGTGAGCGACTGAACATCGAACCTCTCATGATTAATTTTCCGACAGAAATGTTGCCACCGCGTCGAGCCATGCATGGGGTCGTTCAAAGTGCACACAGTGCCCGGCATCAGGCACCACTACCAAGCGCGCGTGGGGAACCAGGGCGCACATTCGGGCCCCGATTTCGACGAACTTCGTATCTAATATACCGACCACAATCAACGTCGGCACAGTGATCTCAGGCAACCGCTCCCACAAGGACGGAAGAACGCCGGTTCCCGAATGCCTCAGTGATTGAGCGAGTCCCACCGGATCATTCGCGAGCCTGATTTCACGCTGGCGGCTCAGCGCCAGCGGATCCGAGCCGGCCTGAGACTCGAAGAGCGGCAGCCTCTCCCATCCGTCCACAAAAGCCTCGATGCCACCCTCTTCGATCCGGGCAGCGAGGTCATTATCCGAGGTCCTTCGCGAACTCCGCTCCGCTTCCGTTTCGAGTCCCGGACTCGACGACTCCAGCACAAGCCGACGAACCCTCTCCGGGCGACTCAGCGCATAGTGCAGCGCAATCCTGCCGCCCATGGAGTATCCGCAGAGGTCACTCGGCCAAATTCCGGCTCGTTCCACGAGGTCCATCGCTGATTTCAACAAGAAACGCCCCGGCTCCCGATCGCCCCCCAGACGTCCATGTCCGGGAAGGTCGACGAGAACCGGAGCATTACCCGATGCCGCGAGGCCATCGACGATCCGATCACCCCACGAGGCAGAAGAACCCGTGAAGCCGTGCAACATCACCGGGTAACGCACGAGCTAACCCAGCCCAGAGGCCGCTAGATGCGCACGTTGTCGGCGCGCCAGTTCTTCACGGCCTGCTTCACAGACTTCCTGTCATCGAGACCCCCGTCTAGCACCTTGCGCGTGAGGTCCACCAGCTCTCCATCCGAGGCAAAACGAAGCCCAACGAATTGGGCGGTCGAGAGCTCACCAATGCGGGCCTTCAGGTCATCCGGGAAGAGTTCCTGCATGCGCAGCGTCTCCTCGAGCTTGATCACGCGATCCTGCACTCCGAGCGGGAAGAGGCGGGCCAGGAACATCACGATCAACGCGGCGACTGCGAACGAAGCCATCATCAGGTTGTCGAGATTGAAGGCGGTAACAGCTCTGTACAGGAAGAACAGCGTCGGGAAAAAGAGCAACGGGAACGCGATGAAGTGAAACGCGGGGACGAACTTCGCGTGGTTGTCGAAGTTCTGGGAGGGATTATTCACGTGTGTCTCAGCCGTAGTTGTTTTCAAAAGAAGTCAGGCACCAAGCCTCAAGATTTCAGAGGTTGGCACCAGGGGATTCCGTCCGGTAGTACATCGTCCATTCACTGCCCCGCAGTCCCTTGGGGGATCTCGACCGACCTCGGTGGTGACGGCAATCCTTACGTACGCACTCGCAACGCCGGCCGGATCGCTCGAGCACTTGGGCCTTCATTCCCTCGGTGAATCGCGTTGCCTGAGAGGCTCCTCCTGATGGGGGGCAGACGCGTGATGGTAACAAAGTGCGTGGACGAACCGCCAGTGCAGCCACCCACCGATGGCCCATCTTGCCGACCCGCCGCCTCATGACCGAGCCCTCAGATCTACCCCGCCTGCACGGCGAGGTCGAGGCACCGCACCAGCTACGCCCGGGCTCGCTTACCCGGCCGCTCCCGCCATTCGTGCCAACTCGACTCGCGCTTCACGCGAGCGGTAAATACTCGTGAAGCGCTGCAGCTGGCCATCGGGCTCCATGTGATTCTCCTTCCCGGGTTCCTCATGCAGTAGATCCCTGGAGAGGCACTTCTTGTTGCTGCCTGGGAAGAGCGTCACCACTACCGAGTCGGGCACCAACTCGACTTGCTTTTGCACGGCCCCCACGAAATTCACTCCAGATGAGCCGCTTCAAGCCATGAAGGCGAGCGCTGATTTACTAGGTCAACATAGACACGGGGGGTCCTGAAGCAGGTGACACACTTTCTGACCTAGGATCATCACGCAGCGGACCCACCGCCGTCGGATACTTCCCACCTCTACTGTGGTGATTGTCCGCCGTATTTCAGCGGCATGGGCCGTCGCTACAACTCTGCCACGCCTCGAATAAGTCGGTCCACCTCATCTGCGGTCGTGTAGCAGGCGCAGCCCGCACGCACGACCCCGTCCACACCCAGGTCTTCGGTGACGTAGGCGGCGTAGAAGTGGCCGTGAGAGGCGAATATCCCGTGATGGGAGGACAGGTGCGAAGCGACGAGACGCGGGTCCCGGCCCCTCACTGAGAACGCTACTGTGGGCGTACGAGGTGTTCCCGGAGGAGGTCCGTAGGTCGTCACTCCGTCGATGGCTGTGAGCCCATCCCACATTCGCGACACGAGAGCTTCGCCCCGTTCATGAAGAACACTGAAGGTCCTCTGTAGGTGCTCTCGGCGAGAGCCCCCCGCACCACTGAGCGAGGAGAGGAAGTCCACCGCGGCGGTAGTCCCTGCCATCGCCTCATGACTCTGGGTCCCGGTTTCGAACCGTTCGGGCGCAACCTGAGGGGCGCACGGGAGACGAGGAACGCTGAGTGAGTCGAGCAGTTCCGCAGGCGCATACAGCACCCCAGCGTGAGGCCCGTAGAACTTGTACGGTGAGCATGCGAGAAAATCGCAGCCGAGTCGCAGAACGTCAGGGAGGATATGGGGCGCCGAATGAACCGCATCAACAAAAAGGAGCGCCCCGGTCTCACGGGCACGGGCAACCACCGGTGCGAGATCAGTCACGGTGCCCAAGATGTTGGACGCTTCACCAACCGCGACGAGAACCGTCTTCTCGGTGATCGCAGCGTGTAGCGCGTCTTGATCCAGTCTCCCGGACGTGGGGTCGAACGGCACCTCGACGATCGTAACGCCCCGCTCCGCCTCGAGTGCGCGCCAGGGCGAGATGTTCGCGAAGTGATCCAAACGCGTGACCACGATTTCGTCACCCTCACCCCAGTCCGCACCGAGGGTGCGGCTCAAGTGATAGGTCAGCGTTGTCATGTTCCCCCCGAACACCACATCGTCTGCGGAGCACCCAAAGAAGTCTGCCATGGCGTCACGGACACCATGCACCGTCGCATCTACTTCAGCGCTCGCCGGGTACGCCCATCGACGGTTCGCATTGTGATGCAACAACGACTCGGTGATCGCATCGGCCACCACCCGCGGCACCTGTGTCCCCCCAGGGCCGTCGAAGTACGCAACGGGATGCCCGCTGTGCTCTCGTTCAAGGGCGGGGAACGCGGTCCGGATTTCTTCGACACTCAACACTCCGCCCGCCGATTCGCTCGGCGGGCCACTACTAGAGCCGGGCTCGTCCGCGACATCGCTCATCGGCCGTCCGGAGTGCCGTATGGGTAGAGGTTTGACAGGTCGACGTTTTCATACGGCAGAGCATCAAGGAACGTGGTCCCGATGAACGGGCCAGTCGCTTCAACGATGATGATCGTCTTGGCGAATCCCGTCTCGTCAAATCCTCTGCGGAAGTGCGCCCGAGACTTCACGACAAAGACGTCGTAGTCGGCCGGGTCGATGTCCCCGACCGCGAAGCGTTCGGGATACATGATCTGCGTGTAGGCCGGAGCAATGAACACGATGTTGCCGTCGCCGTAGGACACGGCTGCAGTGTATTCGTAGCCTGCCCAGGGCCCGACGTAAGCGATCGTCCCCTGGATCCGGTACGGATCGCCCCCTGATACCGTGTAGCCTCCGATCTCGTGATCGAAGGCGTCTCCAACTGCGGCACCCGCAGCCTGAAGCGCATCCAAGGTCTCCGGCGAACTGATGGCTCCATACAAAACCTTCGAGATGCCAGCCGCGTCGAATGCGCGTGTGATGTGCGTAGCATCACCCGGACGGTCTGAATAGTCCCCGATCGCTACGGGGATCTGACCGTTCGCGATGGCCTCGACGACCATCGGTGCCGCCACATCGGGCCGCGGGAAGCCACCGTTCGCAAACGGCTCCCGGACACGCCACATGTACTCGTTCATGTCGTCGGCGATCTCGTCCGCAAGCGACTGGTCGTTGTTCGTCATGACATGAACAGTCGCCCCGACGTCCGGGACGTCGGACCAAGGGAATCCGAAGAAGACACTCACGAACACGTCCTCCTCGCGAACTTCCCATCGACGTGCACGCTCCATGATCTCGCTAGCTGGCGCCGCTCCGGTCCACTGCAGAACGGTCGGCGTGATGATGCCGGGTTTACGGGTCGCCGTGGTCGATGTGTACGTGCCGGACATCGCACGGTGGAGCGCCCGTGCGGCCCTCGCGCCCTGGAGACCATCGTCATAGTGGGGGAAGCGCTTGGTCACAAACGCGAAGTCCGCCGATTCGAGGAACTGTTCGTCCTCGTTCCCGTGCAGATCGAAGGTGCCGGCGATCGGGACGTCCGGACCAACCACCTCACGGAAGCGCCGAGCGATCTCGGCTTCAGGACGCGGAACGTCGCGCACAGCTAGGGCCCCGTGGAGCGCGAGGTAGATCCCGTCCACAGGTAGTGACGCCCTAAGCTCCTCGAGCATGCCGCCAACGAAGGTGTCGAAGGACTCCTTCGTGCTCCACGAACGCGACGACCCACCAAAAATATTGTCCGGCGAGGTAAGCCCGATCAGTTCCATATCGGGATAGTCCTCCGCCTGACTTACGAACCCGTCGATGTAGCCGCCGCCGTCCGTCAGGACCTTGTCAGCCAGAAGGAGAGGTCCAAGGCGCGTCCAGTCTTCGGTCGGGGCGTCGCCACCGGGACAGAACGTGCACGTCTCCTGCTGGAATTTGATGACTGCGACGCGATAGTCGTTTTCTCTGCCCGACGTACAGGACGTGAGCGCGACTCCGGCAAATAATGCGAACGGAAGTAGGCGTTGAAGACAGGACATCAGTCGTTCCCTCTAGTGTGCGTCAGTCGATGGATAAGAGCAGCGGCGCGCTTGATCTGTGGGGCAAAAGAGTCGAGATCGACCCACTCGTTGGGACCGTGAGTATCTCCACCCTGCGGTCCGAGTCCGTCCAGCGCCGCTGCGATGTAGTCGGATGCAAAGGCGATATCCCCCGCCCCACGTAGGCCCGGATCGAGCGCCCCGACCGAGCCGAGCCCCAGCTCCTGACTCACTGCGCTGTACTCCTCGAGTAGAGCGTAGTTGGCGTCGCGGGGACTCATCGCAGGGTAGCCGTCTCGAAACTCGATCGTGGCCGAAGTATGCGGGAGACTCCTACCGACGATGTCACTCATACCAGAACGGATGCGAGCCAACTGTTCCTGTGAGATGGTCCGCAGGTCACCTCGAGCGATCGCCCGGTTCGCGATCACATTGGTTCGTCCGAACGTCGTCCCACTCTGGGTCACGGGATCGTACTCGACCTCGGTGCCGCCAACCATTGATCCTACGTTGAAGGTGAGGAACTCTTCCCCAGCCAGCTCGTCGTAGAACTGATAGATGATGCGGGACAGCTCATTGATCGCTCCGACCCCGTCAGCCTCGGAGAAGATACGGCCCGAGTGAGCCTGTTTGCCCTCGACGGTCAGAGTCCAACCGCTCGAGCCACGTCGCGCGACGGTCCCATACGGCTCCCCGTCGAGCAGAAAACCACGCTCGAAGCTGAGCACGACATCTGACGCGCGTGCCCCTTCGATCATGTGGCTACGCGCAGCTTCGATGGGCCGGCCGACACTTTCTTCGTCACCGGTCAGGAGTATGGTGATTTGAGCACCGTCGAGCCCATCGACGGCGTGTAAAGCCTCGAGCGCGCTCAAGAGCAGAACGGATCCGCCCTTGTCGTCCACGATCCCGGGGCCGCGCGCGATCGAGCCTTCACGCGTGAACCGGTCGAACGCGTCGCCTTCCTCAAAGACCGTATCGATGTGACCAATGAGGAAGAGTTTTCGGCCAGTCGCTCCGGAGCTTCCCGCACGGGTCGCCCACACATGACCGGCACGGTCCACATCTGGCTTCACATCGACCCAATTGGCATCGAACCCCATCGCTGCGAGCCGCCCAACGAAAATATCGCCGACCTCTCGGACACCCGCATGATTGCTTGTGCCCGAGTTGATGTTCACGACCCGCTCTAGGAGGGCGTGGACGTCCGGGACGTTGCTGTCGACCCAAGTCGCCAGCCCATCCGGGACCTGACCAGCCGCAAACGGAGGATCCGCCGAAACCGCAATCAACACCACGGTCGCGACGGCTCCTACGTGCGCCAGTCTGGGGGCGCCCACGCCGCTACTCCGAAATCAGACGCGTCTTCTCATCCGTCGGATCCAGCGGATCGAGACCCAGCCTGCGCAGTTCGTCATTGACTGCCGCGAGATCGGTCTGCCAGATCTCGTTGAGCCGCGTGCTGTACCCGTCCAACTCATCGACCATAATGCGGAAGACGTCCCTCATTCCATCGTTCGGTGCCCCGTCTCCCCGCTCGACCATCGAGAGAAGGTTGGCGAGCCGGTTGTTCACTTTGATTGGGAAGTTGAGCGGATCCTGACCAGACCGGTTCCGGACCTGGTAGACGTTCGCTTCCACCTCAGAAGTGCTCGTCGTCAGGCGCTCCCCGGCCGAAGCCAGGTCGCGGTCGTCCGATTCTTCCAGTCGCTCGTCGAGCTGCTGCTTCACCCGACGGATCGCGATCACCGCCGAGTTGGCCTCACTCACCTTGGCCTGGATCTCCCGACCGAATGTGTACTGCGCTTCCATGTCCGCCACGGTGATATCGGTGATCCACGGGTTCGCGCGGATATCGAACTTCTGTGACCGCGACTGCCCGTCCGCTGTGAGTCGGGCGGTATACGTCCCCGGAGGCGCCTTGGGCGCCATCGTGCGCACTCCCCAGAGGATCATGCCCGGGAACGTCGGAGCCGGGTCGCTCTGAAGATCCCACTGCAGGTGACTCAGGCCGGCTTTGAGCGGCAACGCGGCACCCATCCAGCGGTCCCGCTCCTGCGTCGTGTCAGCTGGGATGATGGTCCGGAGGACCGCCCCAGACGCGTCTAAGATCTCGAGCTTGGCCTCTTCGGGCTGCTCGTCGAACCACCATGTGATGCGAGCCCCCGACGCTGAGCGATACGCTGCGGCCGGCGCGAAGAGTGTCATGGCCTCGTCCGTCATGCCCTCAGTCGCCTGCCGGATGGGGCCGACGTTGTCGAGGATCCAAAAACCACGGCCGTGCGTCCCGATCACGAGTTCGTCGTGTTCTGGAATCACGTCGACGACAGGAATATCCGGGAAGCCCGGGTTCAGTTCCTGCCACAACATCCCGTCGTTGTAGGAGACGTAGACGCCGTGTGCCGTACCCGCGTAGAGCAGACCCTCACGGTTCGGATCTTCGCTGACCGCGTTGACATAAGCGTCCGCTCGGATCCCGCCAGTGATCTTGGTCCAGTTCTGACCGTAGTCGTCCGTCTTCCAGATGTACGGCGCGAAGTCGTCTAGGAGAGGGAGACGGGCGGAGACGTAGGCTCGCCCCGCGTCGAACGCGGAAGCGTCGATGCGGCTCACGCGCCCGAAGTCCGGCATATCGGGCGGCGTCACGTTCTGCCACGTCGCGCCATCGTCCCGCGTGACGTGCACGAGGCCGTCGTCCGAACCCGTCCAGATCACATTGATGTCGACCTTGCTTGGCCCGACCGCGAAGATCGTAGCATACACCTCGGGACCGTTCATATCTCCCGTGATCGGTCCACCCGAGTGTCCAAGTGTCGACGGATCAGCTCGCGTGAGATCGGGGCTCATCTGGTCCCACGTGTTGCCGTTGTTCGTGGTCCTCCACAGACGGTTGGACGACACGAAGAGCATGTTGTCGTCGAGCGGAGAGAAGATGATCGGGAAGGTCCACTGCCAACGCTCGACCATGTCGTTCGCGGGCTCACCTGAGTAGAACCAAGGGTAAGGGTTCACCTCGCGGCCCTGGTTGAGCGTGCGATTGAACCGGTCGATGTAACGACCGTTGTTCGTGCCGGAGAAGAAGATGTTCAAGTCTTTCGGGTCCGGCGCGATGTACCCTGGCTCACCACCACCCACGCGGTAATGGACATCCATTGAGCCCTCGGTGATGCTGCGGTCTTCGTCACCGCCGGCACCGCCACCGAAGCTCATCCGGCTGGCGTTCCAGTCGGAGGGCAGACACAGCGTGCTGTTGTCCTGCTGCGAACCACAGACGTGGAACGGGATGTGCTTCGTCGTTACCGCATGATAGAACTGCGACGTCGAGAACTCCTGGTCACTCCATACGATTTCGGGATCGAAGCTGACCGCTCCACCACCATCGTTTCCGTCGATCAGGTGGTCTGGGTCATCCGGGTCGATCCAGAACGCATGGTGATCACCATGCGTCCCGTTGCTGATGCTCTCGTAGGTCTCGCCACCATCCGTCGATTTATAGAGACCCGTGTTCTGCAGGTACACGACGTCTTCGTCTTGGTGATCCGCGTATACGTGGGTGTAGTAGAAGGCCCGCTGCCGGATCTGGCGGTTGTCGTTCACCATCTCCCAGGTCGCGCCCGCGTCGTCCGAACGAAAGAGTCCACCGTTGTCGTTCTCGAAGAGCGCGTAGACGCGGTTTGAATTCGCGCTTGAGACGGCAAGTCCAATGCGGCCGACGAGTCCGTCCTGGGGCATGCCCGGGTTCCGAGTGATCTCGGTCCAGTTGTCACCACCATCAGTGCTCTTGTACATCCCGCTGCCCTCACCACCGGAGGACATGGTGAACTCCTTGCGGAAGGCGCGCCAAAGCGCGGCGTAGAGCACATCCGGGTTGTTGCGGTCAACGGCGATGTCGATCGCACCGGACCAACCATTCGCAAAAAGCACGCGCTCCCAAGTGTCCCCACCGTCGGTGCTCTTGAAGACGCCGCGCTCTTCGCTCTCAGCCGAGTACTTCCCGAACGAAGCGACCCAGATAATGTCCGGGTTCGTCGGGTGAATACGGATCTTAGAGATGCCGTGTGAGTCGCTGAATCCGACATGCTCCCACGTCTCACCCGCGTCCCGGCTGCGGTACACGCCGTCACCCGGGAGGATGTTTCCGCGAATACAGGTCTCGCCTGTACCAATGAAGATCAGATCCGGGTTGGTCTCGCTGACTTCGACCGCGCCCACGGAAGACGAATTGATCTTGAAGTCCGTGATCGAATTCCAGTCCTCGCCGCCGTTGCTCGTCTTCCACAAGCCACCACCCACAGCACCGAAGTAGGCGACGTCGGGCTGGCCAATGACTCCGGCCACACCAATTGAACGACCACCCCGGTCGGGACCGAGGTTCCGCCAAGCGTAGTTGTCGAGGAGCTCCTCGTTCAGTGTGACGTCTTGAGCAGAGAGTCGGGGGGTCGCGGACACCAACATCATGAGTACCAGTAGTGATGCTGACGACCAACGTACGATGCGCTTCACGGACATGGTTCGACTCGGGATTACGTGGGACGATTCGAGGATGGCCAAGATAAGGGCGAGGTCCGGTCCCCGCACGACTACCCCGACAATGCGTCCCCCAATACGTAACCCGGTAATCATGAACGCATCGAGACTGCGCTCAAGCAGGGAACGATCGAGGTGCTTTGGGAAACAGCCCCGGTTGAGATCGGGTCAGATCACGTGGTCTTAGAGGACCAGGCGGGCGCTCGCACAGATGAGCGCGCGGACGGCGTGTTCGTGTTCATTGGAGGAGAGCTGCCAACGGACTTCCTGCGCTCAGCCGGCGTGGAAATCGAGACACACTTCGGCGCGCCCTAGGCAACACGCAGACGAGCCTTAGAATGGAGCGCTCCTTCATTCCCCAGCGCTTCGGAAACGAGATATGAAAATGCGGCTCGTCGACACACTCCGTTTGTTCGTCCTCCTGCTAGCAGCCACGGGCACCGCCGCCGCTGCTCAAGAAGCGAACCCGGAAGATGTGGGGTCGATAGATGGCATCCTGCGGGCCTACTACGAGGTCGTTTCCGGCCCCGCCGGAGAAACCGCGGATGTCCCTCGAGACCGCTCTCTGCATCACCCCGACGCCTGGGTGGCCCTGGCTGGAGCGTCCGCAGAGGGCCAGCCGGTCGTGAATGTCACCGACGTCGAGGGCTATCACGGCGACAACGCACCGCGAGCGCAGGGCTTCTACGAGTGGGAGACGGACAGGGTCGTGAGCCGTTCAGGCAACATGGTGCACGTGTGGAGCAGCTATGCGTCCGCGCGAACCGAAGACGGGGAGCCGTACACGTCTGGCGTGAACAGCATCACGCTTTGGCACGACGGGGACCGCTGGTGGATCATGGGTTGGATGTTTGATACATCGGCGGGGAACTAGCTGCGGACGATCGCGTTGAAGTCAAAAAAATGCCCCCGGAACGTCGGAGCGTCCCAGTGGCACTGACCCGCGAAAGGGTCAGCTTCCGGTCGGAGCTAAGTCGAGTCGATCCTCCGGAATCGCGTCGAGCATCTTCCAGGTGCTCTCCATCTCGTGGCCCCACTCCGGCACGAACATCGCTCCACTCATCGTCGTCCTCCTCAAAATCCATGACACGTCATCGTCAGCCCCAACAGACGCCGCAGATACGACGCTCCCGCAGCAAAAACAAGAATGTTACCGTTTGTGTCCGGCACATCGCGGGCAACAACAGCGGATGCGCCGGTGTCACACGGTGTATCGACGATTCCTCACTGCGGAGCCTTCAATGTTACGTCGCATTCCGTTGCTCACCTTCGCCCTCGTTGCTTTCATTGGAACGGCCGAGCTAGCCGCTCAAGTCCCTATAGTCTGGGCGGACGAAGGGCCGCTGACCTGGACACCTCGGCCGACCGAATCTGCTATCGCGGCGAACGATCTTCGGACGCATCTGTACCAGATCGCCGACGACTCGATGAAGGGCCGCGATGCCATATCGCTCGAGAACACCATGACGACGGATTACGTCGCGGCGGTGTTCGAGCGGCTCGGGCTCCAGCCGGCGGGTGACGACGGATACTTCCAGGAGCTTGAGTACGGGCCGATCGCCTTCGATCGGGCTGCGTCTGCTCTGCGGATCGACGACCGAGGCCTTACGACCGGGACGGACTGGGTGCCCTCCGGTGCGGACAGTCGCTCAGCGGTTTCTGGCTCGTTCCAGGGCGAGGATGTGGAGACGGTCTTCGGAGGCCTTTTTGGAGACAAGTCACCCCTTCCCGCCACCGTTCGTGGAAAAGCGGTCGTGCTCCTCGCCGGCCCCGGCGCTGGGATGCCCCAGCGACGTAGCATCTACCGCACAGACACGCGGGCACAGGACGCCGGCGCAGCGTTAGTCATGATCGCGACGGAGGAACTTTCCGCGGCCCTCGTGACCAGCACGTTCGACGGACGCACGAGCATGATGGGGCCCGACGACGCCTCCACGGCAGGTGCCGTACTCAGCCTCTCTGCTGCGGCCTCGCTCTTCGACGCACCGCTTCAGAGCGTGCAGGTCGGCGCACCCGGTAAGACCGTCTCCGGTGCCTGGTCCGAGGAGTACCGCCGGCCCGAGTATCCCACGCGCAACGTCATCGCGATCCTGCCGGGCAGCGACCCGGCACTGCGGGACGAGTACGTGTTGGTTGGCGCTCACAATGACCACGTCGGTATGGTCAACAACGGCCCGGTCGATCACGACTCGCTCCGTGCGTTCAATCGCATCATGCGCCCGCAGGGAGCGAACGACCGCCCCGGGCCGCCGACCGCCGAGCAGCAAGCGCAGATCGACGCGCTTCTCACCCGGGCCCGCTCGATTCGGCCTCCCATGATGGATTCCGTCATGAACGGCGCCGACGACAACGGCTCCGGTACTTCTGTATTGCTCGAGATCGCCGAGTACTTCGCGACCAACCCTGCGCCGAGGCGCTCGCTGATCTTCATCTCGCAGGCGGGTGAAGAAAAAGGCCTGCTGGGTTCGAGTTGGTTCGTGGACCACCCGACGGTCCCGCTTGAGAACATCGTCGCGGCTCACAACATGGATATGCTCGGCAAAGGCCGCGTCACGGATGTGAAGTTCGGCGGCCCCTCATCGATCCAGATGCTGGGTGCCCGACGGCTCTCGACCGAGTTCGGCGACGTCATCGACTCGCTCAACGCGGTGCGCGACGAGCCCATGGCCATCGACTACTCCTGGGACCGCACCAACCACCTGAACCGGTTCTGCAGAAGCGACCAGGTGAACTACTTCCGCAAGGCAATTCCAGTCACGTACTTCTCACTCGGGTACGCGGTCGACTACCACCAGGCCACAGACGAGCCGCGGTACATCGACTACGAACACGGTGCGAAGGTAGGCCGTTTCGTCGCCGACATCATGCGTGCGGTGGCAGACCGAGACAGCCGCGTTGCCGTGCTTCCGCTCGAAGAAAGAGACATGAGCGTCCAGTGCTGATGTAGGTGGGAGTTCGCGGACGTGGGTCAGGTCATCTGAGTCCGGCGGCCAATTCTCGAATCACCCTAATGAATTCGACGATGTCCTCACTGCGAGTCCGCCAATTAACAACAGTAGGCCGCAGGGCGATCTGACCACCGTACTCCGTGGCCCCAGCCGCCACTCGCCCGTCCTCGAAGATCAGCACGCTCCAGCGGTGGTTCAGCTCGTTCAGCTCCTCTTCGCTCAAATCGCCCGGGTTGAGACGGAAGCAGACCACGCTCAGAAGTGGGTCTGCCAAGCGCTCTAACTCCGGCGCCGCATCAATCAGTTCGACCATCTCACCGGCGAGCTCAAGATGCCGCTCGAACATCCTTTGATATCCCACCCGACCGTAGGCTCGCAACGTCGTCCAGACCGTGAGTGCCCGGGCCCGACGTGAACTCTCGGGACCCAGCCCGCCTAGCACAGGGCGTGAATCCGTGGGGTCCGCCAGATAGCGGGCCGTGTAGGCAAACGCCTTGGCCATGATCTCCCGGTCGCGGACGAAGGCGTATCCGCTGTCGTAGGGCACGTTGAGCCACTTGTGGCCGTCGACCGTCACCGAGTCTGCGCGCTCGACTCCTCGCACCAGATGAGCGGTCCTGTCCGAGACGGCCGCGAAGAGGCCAAACGCACCATCTACGTGGAGCCAGGCGCCATACCGCTCCGCGAGGTCAGCCATTTCATCTACCGGATCGAAGTCCCCAGCATTCACCTCGCCGGCCACAGCCATGAGGACGGCTGGCGCACCGTCGAGCGCCTGGAGCGAGGCCTCCATGGAAGCGAGGTCCACACGACCCACGGCATCCCTCGTGTGGCGCTCGACGCTCGATCGCCCGATCCCGAGGAGTGACAGAACCTTCACCGCACTCGCGTGCACATATCCGCTGGTCAGAACGGGCATGGCGGGGAGACCAACGAGACCGTCCTCTGACACGTCGACGCCGTGGCGTTCACCCCACCACTGACGGGCCGCAGCCATCCCGACGAAATTCGCCATGCTCGCGCCGGTCACCATGACGCCAGTCATGTCTTCGTGCAGCCCAAAGAGATCCTTCAGCCACTCGAGCGAGAGTATCTCGAGCTCGACGGTGAGGGGAGAACCAACCCAGGCGTAGGACGGGTTGTCGAGCAGGCTCGTGAGCCAGTCCGCCCCCATCGCAGCAGGCGTGGACCCTCCGACCACCCAATGAAAGAAGCGCGGTCCCGAGGTGGTACCCGTCGCAGGCAAGCCGTTCTCGTACAACTCGCGCAACGCGGCTTCCGCGCCAATGCCTTCGCTGGGAAGGCTTCGCTGGAATCCAACCAGCGCTTCGCGTGCAGCGTCGTAATTCAGCGCGGGCAGGTCGTCGACACGTCCGAGATAGTCCGCAGCGATCTCGTTGAAGGTGGCCCGCACCGCGTCTAGTTCGTTCCGGTCAGGGTCAGTCATCAGGAGCTACTCTGCGAAGGACAGATGGAGACTGGGACGCCCGCGAAGGTCCCCAGTTGTTGATGACACCCAAGAACGTGTCCCCGTAGCGACTCAGCTTTGCTGGGCCTACTCCGGAAACGTCGAGCATTTCATGGGGGGTCTTGGGCTTCACCGCCGCGAGTTCGCGGAGCACCTTGTCGCTGAAGACGATGTACGCCGGCACGCCCTGACGATCCGCCACTTCTTTGCGCACATCGCGGAGCCGCTGGAATAGGGCTTCCTCCTCTGGCTCGACCGGACCAGCAGTCGACGTGACATGCTTCGACTTGCGCGTCCGACTCGATCCCGTCGGCATGTGCTCGGCGGCCAAATCTTCCACGGTCACACCCGTGCAGACATCACATGAGGCATCACACGGGGCCATGATCTCGTCGAAGTGGGCGAGAATGAGCTGGTGCCGACACCGGCGGGACTCCACGAGCCTGAAAAGGTCGACGGTCGCTTGGTGCTTCTGATGCCACACGTCCGGATCGTCGATGTCGTTCAGAAAGCGCTCGTGCATCTTTACGTCCGCCCACGAATAGAAGAGCACACAATCGCTCTCGAGGCCGTCGCGGCCTGACCGCCCGATCTCTTGATACCAAGACTCTACGTCCTTCGGCATATCCCGATGGATCACGAAGCGGACGTTCGACTTATCGATGCCCATTCCGAACGCCACTGTTGCCACGATCACGTCGATATCGTCGCGCTGGAACGCTTCCTGGTTTCGCTGGCGCTCCTCCGCTGGGAGCCCAGCATGATAGGGCAGCGCCTTCACCCCACGCTCCCTAAGGAAGTCGCTGGTCTGCTCGACAGCCTTTCGGCTGAGGCAATACACGATCCCGCTCTCACCAGCCTTGCGACGGATCAGAGAGAGAATCTCGTTCCGTGTATTGCCGGTGCCCTTCTTCCGGATCGAGATGTTTAGGTTGTGGCGAAAGAACGATCCCTTGTAGCCGGCCGGCTTACGCATGCCGAGCTGCCTGAGGATGTCCTTCGCCACCCGACGTGTCGCGGTGGCGGTCAGCGCCAACACTGGAACGTTCAGTCCTTCCTTCAGGCGCTGCAATTTCCGGTACGATGGCCGGAAGTCGTGTCCCCACTGACTAATACAGTGCGCCTCGTCCACAACGAGTAACGAAATGGGGCATCCCTGAATCAACTCACGGAGCTGCCCCTCGAGTGCTTCCGGCGCGAGGTAGACGAGTTCGTAGTCCCCGCGACGCAGGCCGTCCAGTCTGGACTGTCGTTCGCCCCAATCCAGCGTCGAGTTGATCTCGACGGCCTTGAAGTCCAAGGCATGTAGCGCATCGACTTGGTCTTTCATCAGACTGATGAGGGGCGAGATGACGAGCACCGTTCCGTCCAGAATCCGCGCCGGGAGCTGGAACGTCAGCGACTTTCCCGCGCCCGTGGGCATGACCGCAATGCAGTCACGTCCTTCAAGGACAGCATCTACGACTTCACGTTGGCCGGGGCGGAATTCGTCAAATCCGAATACGTCTTGGAGGACGACAAGAGGGTCTGAGGCGGGCAAACCAGGTGGGGCCGGGGGACAGAAGACCATTGAACATAAGGCTCTTCGAGCGTCGCAGGGATGGCGCGATGCGCCCCACTCCCCCGGACTACGTACTAATAGGTCATCCGCTACGAATTCGTAGCCGTGATCTAGGGATACCGACGTACAGAGCTGCGCGGCCCAAATCGGCATCGTTCCCCCGTGAACAAGACGGACCACCCCGCATCACGGAGATAGAACCATGTCACGCAAGATCATCCACTTCGCAATCGCAGCCCTGATGACCGTCGCAGCCGTCCAGCTCGCAATGGCCCAGGGCCGTCCTGAAGTTCCCGCAGATCGAGTCGCACGAAGGCTTCCGCGGCAGCACCTGTCCGGGCCTCGTTTCGGATTCACAACATTTACAGACGACCTCGCCAAGCAGCGCGCCGCTGCTGATGTGAGCAATATCATGAGTCAGTTCGGTTGGCAGTTCGAAACGTAGATCATGTCCACGAGCAGTGGCGCGACCGCACTCATGGAGTGGATCGTCCTGGTCGGCGGAGTCGAACAGGATGAGTGGATCATGGGCGTCGCCTGGATCGCCGGCTTCCGCACCGAAGGCGGTCTCGAATTCGGCGTGGGCCCCAACGTCGGCTTGAACCAGGAAGGAAATCACACGAGCTCGATGGTCGTAGCCGGCGGCGCGACGACGCCATTCGGCGACCTCTACGTCCCGCTCAACATTGCGGTCGCATTTGCAGAAGGCGGACCGCGGATCACCACTCTTATGGGCTGGATCAGCGGGTAACCGCACGCCCATGAACCCAGACGCGGGCTGAGATCAGCGGAGCCGCCGGTCGCCCCAAGGGGTGGGCGGCGGTCTTCTCGTCCCCCTTGGGTGTGGTGGCTATACTCCTCGTCTACACCGATTCCGTGGGATTGAGGAGACCGATCCATGTTGAAGGCCCTCGCGCTCGTTGCGCTCTTCCAGGTACCCGCTCCGACTCAGGAGCTCGCCCCCGACACTCGCTACGACCCGTCGATCCCGACGCTATCCGCCGTAGCGGGACACGACTTTCGAGCCGAGATCACGCCGCCTGCACAGGTCGTCGAATACATGGAGGCGTTAGCCGCCTCGAGTGACCGCGCAAAGCTGATCTGGACGGGCGAGACGTGGGAAGGCCGTCCGACCGTCATGCTCGTGCTCGGCTCCGTCGAGCGCATGGCCCGCTTGGACGAGATCAAGGCGGACCTCAAGCGTATCGCTGACCCGCGGGGCCTTACTGACGACGAAGCCGCCCAGCTCATCGCCAGCCTTCCGGTCGTTTCGGCGATGGTGCACGGCGTGCACGGAAACGAAATCAGCTCCAGCGGGGCCGCGATGGCGGAGGCCTACCATCTCCTCGCCGCCCAAGGAGACCCGACGGTCGACCTTATCATGTCCGAGTCGCTGGTCCTCATTGACCCGATGCAGAACCCGGACGGGCGAGCCCGCTTCGTCATGCAGAACGCAATGGGCCGCGCACGGTGGGAAGACGACGAACCTGCCTCCGCTGAACACGACGAGCCGTGGCCGGGCGGAAGGGTCAACCACTACCTCTTCGACCTGAATCGCGATTGGTTCGCGCAGAGCCAGCCGGAGACGCGCGGTCGCGTGAAGGCCCTCCTGGATTTCATGCCCCACGTCGTGGTCGACCTACATGAAATGGGCGGCAACTCCACATACTACTTCCCGCCCAATGCCATTCCGGGGAACACGTGGACCACGGAAGAGCAACGCGCCCTGAATGACATCTTCGGCGCCGCGAACGCCTCTAAGTTCGACGAACGCGGCTTCGCGTACTTCAACCGCGACACCTACGACGCGTTTTATCCCGGCTACGGCGTCTCCTGGCCCATGGCCCAGGGTGCGATTGGCGCAACCTACGAGCAGGCGTCCGCACGCGGCCTCGTACTCATGCGGACAGACGGCGACCAACTGACGTACGGCGACGGAGTGCTCCATCACTTCACCGCCGCCATCCAGACTATGGCGACGGCGGCCGAGCACCGTGAACGCATCCTTCAGAGCTTCGTGGACTTCCGTGCGAGTGCAGTGGCTCTCGGCGCATCGGGGAACCGGGAATACATCCTCACGTCGGAGCATGACCCGGGCATGGCAGGCAGGCTGGCGAACACGCTCGTGATGAACGGCATCGAGGTGGAGAAGGCCCTCGAACCTGTGAACGTGGGAGGTCGTACGCTTGCTGCCGAAGGGACCTACATCGTGCCGATGGACCAACCGGCACATCGACTCATTCGCAACCTGCTCGATCCGCACACACCTATGGACCCCGTGTTTGTTGAGCGCCAGATCGAGCGGCGCGCGAACCGGCTCCGCGACCAGATCTACGACGTGACCGCGTGGAGCATGCCTTCGCTTTGGGACGTCGAACTGATCGTGTCCGAGCGCGCCACTGGTGCGGCGACCGTGTCGCTGAACAACACCCGCCAGCTCTCCGACGTGGCCCAGCTCCCCGAGACGGTGGTCGGCTACCTGATGCCTTGGGGCACCAACGCCGCAGCGGCTGTGGCCGAACTGCTCCGAGAAGGAATCCGCGTTCGGTCTGCGGGTGGAGAGTTCACGCTCGACGGACGGGACTTCGGAGTGGGCACCGCGATCATCCGCAACTCGGACAACGGACCGGGCTTGGGGCAACGACTCGCGCGGATCGCATTGAAGCACCACGCGCCGGTGGTCCCTGTGGATGATTCGTATGTGCGGGAAGGGATGTCGCTCGGGTCAGGACGTGTCTCCCATCTCGTCGAGCCCCGTGTGCTTCTCGTGTACGACCAACCGGGCCAGACCTATTCGGTCGGGTGGGCGCGGTATGTGCTCGAACAGCGCTACGGGCAAAAGACCACGGCCGTGCGGGCAACCAGCCTGGGCCGGGTCGTCCTCTCGGACTACGACGTCATGGTCTTCCCTAGCGGCAACTACGGCTCCGTGGTCAGCGACGGGATGCTCACTCGCCTACGTGGCTGGATGAGCGACGGCGGGACCATGATCACGATGGCCGGCTCAACGGAATGGGCATCGCGTGCCGGGCTACTCGCAACGACCTCGGAACGACGCGGGGGGCGGGCCACCGGAGACGCCATACCCGGAAAAGACACCGCCGACCAGCCGATCGATTACTTGGAGGCTATCGCGCCAGGAGACGAAGCGCCCGAGCAGACGCCCGGCGCCATCGTGCGCACACTCCTCGACAGGGGTCACTGGCTCTCCTCCGGTACGGACGGAGAGATCGGTGTTCTCGTTGAGGGGTCTCGGATTTTCCGACCCATCACGCTCGACCGTGGTGTAAACGTCGGGAGGTACGCGGACGTAGACGACCTCGTCATGGGTGGAATCGTGTGGAACGACGCGAAACCCCAGCTCGCCAACAAGGCATTCCTCATGTATCAGCCAATGGGACGTGGACAGTTGATCTCGTTCGCTGAGGACCCCAACTACCGGGCTTACGCGGAAGCCACCCAACTCCTCTTCATCAATGCGGTTTTACTGGGACCCGGGAACTGATCGCGGCAAAGGAGCAGCAAACTCTGGGACGGGCTCTCACGCGTAATCATGACCATGTCTAGCGGTGTAGTCTTCATGGAAAACAAGATTTGGATTGCCCTAGCGGTCGCCATCCTGGCCTCTGCCACTCCTGCCCAAGCGCAGTACCAGTGGACGTCTGGCCGCCCGGATGGGAGTGCCCCCATTGGAGTCATGGGGGAGCAGACGAACTCCAAAGGGGAGTTCACGCTTTCGTACCGCTTTATGCAGATGTCCATGGCGGACAGCCGGCAAGGCACGAACACGGTCGCGACGGCCAGCGTGCTGAACAGCTTCCTGGTGTCGCCAACCTCCACGGACATCACCATGCACATGCCGGGGATCATGTTCGCCCTGAGCGACCGGGTCACACTGATGGGCATGGTGAATTACGTGGACAAGTCGATGCTCCATGTGACACGCTCGAACACGAACTTCACGGCAGAGTCCTCCGGCCTCGGCGATGCCTCGTTGAGCGCTCTGATCGGATTGAAGCAGAGTGGCTCCATTCGGGCGCACCTCAACGCGGGCATCTCCATCCCGACGGGCTCGATCGAGGAGACCGGAGTGAACCCGACGAGCAACGGCAACGCCGTTCAGATGCCCTACCCGATGCAACTCGGTTCCGGAACGGTCGACCTGATGCCCGGCCTCACCATCCTCGGGATGTCGGAGTCATGGTCCTGGGGTGTTCAGGGTCGCGCCACGCTGCGCATGGGCGAAACGGACCGAGAATACACGGCCGGAAACGTCACCGAGGGCACAGCTTGGTTGGCGCTCAAAGTGATGGACCGGCTCAGCGTGTCGGCCCGTGTCATGGCCCGGAACTGGGATGACTACGAGGGCCACGACACCGCATTCACGAATCCGATGATGAACCCAGCGATCCGCGAGGATCTACGCGGCGGCACCAGAGTCGATGTCCCTCTGGGCTTCAACTACTTTTTCAATGGAGGGCAGTTGAAAGGACATCGGCTGGGCGCAGAATGGACGATTCCTGTCTATCACGACCTCCACGGCCCACAGCTCGGATCCAACTGGGGGCTCACGATAGGCTGGCAGAAGTCCTTCGAGCCAATCGGCTAGGCTTCGCCCAAGAGTCCAAAAGCCCGCCGGCTCCAGGGGACGACACCCTACGAGCGCACCGATCAGCGGAAAATGAAGCCGTCAGCCAGTGGATCCCGCGGGTCGATCAACAACTCGTTCCGCCCCGTCACGTACGCGCGGCCTGTGATCTCTGGGCTGATCGCGTTTCGGTCTCCGACGGGAACTTCGCCAAGCACCCGTCCCTTGAATGTCGTCCCCAAGATGCTCTCCACCACGATCTCCTCCTTCTGGTGGAGTTCACCGCGCTCATAGTGGATCGCCATACGCCCGGCCAAACCGGTCCCCGTAGGACTGCGATCGATCTCCCCGTTGGCGAACACGCAGACGTTACGGCTATGTGAGTCCTCGTCGTGGGCGGGCCCAACGAAGATCGTCCCATAGACAAAGGCCAATTCAGGATCGAGCGGGTGGGTTGGCGGATTCTTGACCTGAACGGTGTCCTTAATCGTTCGCCCAAGCTGAATGAGCTTATCGGCTTCGTCCGGCAGCAATTTCAGGCCGAACTGTTCCGCGTCCACGTAGGCGTAGAACGCCCCGCCGTAGGCGAGGTCGTACTTCACCGTACCGCAGCCCGGCACCTCGATCTCTTGATCGAGTCCGCCCACGAAGGAGGGGACGTTGATGAACGAGACCTCTTCTACGAGGCCCTCCCGCACCTTCGCCCAAGCTTCCACAAGACCGGCCGGTGTGTCGATCCGGACGAGTGATTCAGGCTCCCGGGCAGGCAAGACCCCGGTCTGGAGCAACGCCGTGGTGACGGCGATAATCCCGTGACCGCACATCGTGCTGTAGCCCTCATTGTGCATAAAGAGCACCCCGATATCCCCCCGAGGGCTCGTGGAAGGCACCACCAAGCACCCATACATGTCCGCGTGCCCGCGGGGCTCCCACATCAATGCGCGCCTCAACCCCTCATGCCATTCCTTGGCGAATCGCCTTTGATCCAGAATCGACTCTCCAGGTAATTCAGGGAATCCAGCGAGGATCACACGAAGTGGTTCTCCTGCCGTGTGTGCATCAACAGTGACCAACCTCCGCCAACCCTCCGGTGGGGCCCACTTGTTCAGCCGCTCGGCCCATTCCTTCATTTGCTTATTCTCTTGATACCTGGGGAATATTTCGGGAGATTCTTTCTTGGATCAGTGCTTACAACCGGTAACGAATATGTCGAAGCCAAAAAACGGAAGCGCTACCGCCGGTTCCGTAGAGACTCCTCCATCGTCGAGTCGCATTTCCATGGAAGATCGTCAGGTAGAGTCGCCCCCGACCGCGCCCGGCGCGATGGAATACGACTATACGAACTTCTACTTCGGAGCCGGAGACGACGCCTTCGCGTTACTCCAGCCCTTCGATGACTGGTGGCAGGAGGCAAGGTCCTCCGGATACTACCTCTATGAGCTTCCGATCCATTCGAGGCCGGGAACCCGTATCGACGTCGAAGACACCAAGACCGGCGAACTTCGCAAGGGATTGGTCAACTTCGCGTCGTACAACTATCTCGGACTGTCTTACCGCCCTGAGGTAATCCAAGCGATCAAAGACGCCGCCGACCATTACGGCGGTGGCTCCTCAGGATCGCCCATCTTGAGTGGAACTACGGAAATCCACCAGGAGCTCGCTCAGGAAGTGGCCGCGTTCAAAGGCAAAGAAGCGGCGATGATCTTCCCGAGCGGCTACAGTGCCAACGTGGGAACCATCGGCGGGCTCATGCGGTCCGGCGACCTGATCGTTGCAGACCAGTACGCACACGCCAGTGTCGTAGATGGCATGATTCTGTCCAAGGCGAAGTCGCGCTTCTTCCGCCACAACCGGGTCGACGACCTCGAGAGGAAGATTAAAGGCTTCAACGGCAAGAAGCTCGTCATCGTCGAGGGTGTGTACTCCATGGACGGCGACGTACCGCCGCTCGGGGATATCCTGGAAGTGTGCCGCCGACACGGCGCTCGTCTCATGATCGATGAAGCCCATTCGGCCTTCGTCTACGGCGAGACGGGTAGAGGCGTGGTTGAAGATCAGGGCTTCGACGCTGAAGTGGACATCCACCTCGGGACCTTCTCGAAGAGCCTCGGTGGGCAAGGAGGCTACACGGCTGGGTCCAGGCAACTCATCAACTACCTCCGTGGCTTCTCGCGCTCGCGCTTCTTCTCGTGTGCTCTTTCTCCGGTCGTTGTGGCCGGTGTGCGGAAGGCGCTCGAATTGGCAACCAACGAACCAGAGCTGCGCACGAAGCTCTGGGAAAACGTCGCGTACATGCAGAAGTTGCTCGCAGACGCTCAGGTCCCGATTGGCGACTCGACCTCTCAGGTCATCCCGATCATGGTCCGCGACGACGCGCGCATCTTCCAGATGGGTGAGGAGATCTTCCGCGAAGGTGTCTTCATCAACCCTGTGCAGTACCCCGCGGTCGGGAAGCACAAGTCGCGCTTCCGCATGTCGATCTCGGCTGCACATTCAAAGGAAGAACTTGAGGAAGGCGCCGCGGTGATCATCCGCGTCCTGCGGAGGCACGGCATATGTCCGTAGGGAGCTACCGCTTCGAGACCGGGGTCAGTGCGTTCTTCGAGATGGCCACGGCGGACGCCCGTGCCCTTTTGCCGGAGCACCTCGAGCCGATCGAGGTCCGGCATCAGAGGAGCATATTGTCCGTCACGGCTTTCCTTTTCGACGACAGCGTCGTGGGGCCGTACACGGAGTTGATGTTCTCAGTGATCGTACCGCCCATGGTGGCCCAGTGGGGACAGCACGCCAAGGCTGGCTTCTTCCCGTTTTTAGCGGCGACGAGCTCCGCGGAGGCCCGGCGGATCAAGTCGGAGCGCTTTCACTTCCCCTATCACCCGGAAGACATCGACGCGCAGTTCATCGAGACCGACGACCGGGTGCGCATCCGCGTCTTCGGTGGCGGTGACCCCATCATCGACATGAGCGTGACACAGGGTCAGTGGGAGACCACGACGCACCTGCTTCAGGGCTTCATGATGAACGGCGACGAGAAGCTCCGCACCACGCTTCAGATTAGCGGCGACTACACGGTGCATGAGAACGAGCGCGGTGAGATGACGCTCTTCCCTCACGCGATGACCCTTGACCACCTGCAGGGAGACGTCGGCGAGTATCCGTTCCGGGAACACTGGTTCAAGAACGGGACCGAGGTCTTCCACAACTTGGAGGCCTTCTAAGGCCTGCCGCTTCTCAGGAAGCCACGAAAACAATGACCCTGTCGGCCCGTGCGGCTGGCGGGGTCGTTTCGTAAATTCGAGCAGCAATATCGAAAGGAGGCTCCGCGAGTCGCGGGATGCGGGATGTGAAGAGACATTCCACCCAGCTCGTATGTCGGGAGTTCGGGGACGGTCGTTCAGGGCCGCCCTTCTTCCAGTCCTTACTCCAAATCAAGGAGAGTTTCGTGAGACTCGACATTCGCCGAAGTATCCTCGCCCTAGCCATCGCCGCGGGCACCGCAACACCCGTAGCCATCCAGGCACAAGCCACGGATGCGTGGGCGGTAAGCAGTTGGGGCGGTACGCTGATGGCTGGGGCGCAGGAAATCCCCATGGTATTCCATGTGACGCGGGCCGAGGACGGCTCGCTGACTGGTACCCTCGATGTACAGGGTGTCAGTATGCCGCTTACCACCGTCACCGCTGAGGGCTCCATGCTCACCATGACGTTCCCCGTTCCCGGGGGCGGCACATACGTGGGTCCCACAGACGACTCTGGTGACGCACTGGAAGGCACATTTACTCAAGCCGGACAGTCGTTCCCAATGAAACTGGAACGCACTGAAGGGGGGGCCCCCGAGCCCCCTCTTCGTCCGCAGGAACCGAAAGGGCCGTTCCCGTACGGGGTTCAAGAAGTCACGTTCGCGAACGACGAAGCAGGAATCACTCTCGCCGGCACAATCACCATGCCGGACGGTGAGGGGCCGTTCCCTGGTGCGATTCTCGTGAGCGGATCAGGGCCGCAGGATCGAGACGAGACACTTCTCGGGCACAAACCCTTCTGGGTCCTCGCGGACCACCTGGCCCGCCAAGGCGTGGCAGCTCTCCGCTATGACGACCGAGGCATCGCTGAATCCGAAGGCGACTTCGCCACCGCAACGTCCCGAGACTTCGCATCCGACGCACTCGCCGCCGTTCAAGCGCTCGCCGCGCAGCCGAACGTCGCCGCAGCTGAAGTGGGCATCATCGGGCACTCGGAAGGCGGGCTCGTAGGCCCCATGGCCGCTTCACAGTCCAGCTCGGTCGGCTTCGTGGTCATGCTCGCCGGACCAGGCGTGACAGGCCTGGAGATCCTTACCGAACAGGGTCGCCTGATCAACGAAGCAGCTGGTGCGTCTTCGGAGGTCACGGCGATGAACACGCGCATCCAAAACGTCCTAGCTGAGATCGTGAAGAATGAACCGGACCCGGATGTTGCGGCCCCGCTCATGAAGGCAGCCATGCAGGCGGAGTTCGACGGACTGAGCCCGGAACTCAAGTCCGCAGCCGGCGAGGGGCTCTCCCAGGGTGTGATCGACCAAACCATCCAGCAACTCAACACGCCGTGGTTCCGCTTTTTCTTCGAGTACGACCCACGTCCTGCGCTGGAATCAATGACCGCACCAGTCCTCTCATTGATCGGTGGGAACGACCTCCAGGTACCGTATCAGCAGAACATGCCGGAGATTGAGGCAGCCTTCAGCCGTTCGGGCCACAACGATGCGACCGTTCGTATGCTCCCAGGGTTGAATCACCTCTTCCAGGAATCAGAAACGGGCTCTCCATCCGAGTATCAGAACATCGAACAGACGTTCAGCCCTGAAGCCCTCGACATTGTCAGCAGCTGGATCCGAGAACGCTTCAGCGGAACGTCCATCAGCGACAGGTAACCCTTCCTTTGTCAGCCCAACGACCGCAGGATCTCGTATTCACTCTCTACGGTGAATACCTCCTCAACAGGGAGCACCCTGTGTGGGTCGGGAGCCTAATCTCGCTCCTTCAGCCTTTTGGCCTTTCAGAGGGAGCCGTGCGCACGGTGCTGTCTCGGATGGCCCGAAAGGGATGGCTCGATGCGCAGAGACTCGGCCGAAACTCTTTCTATGAGCTGACACCGCAGGGGAAGCACCTCTTGGAGGAAGGCCAGCAGAAGATCTTCCATCCTTCCTGGGACACCGACTGGGACGGCACGTGGTTTCTCCTGGCCTACTCCATTCCCGAGGACGTGCGCCAACTCCGCGACCGTCTTCGCGACAGGTTGGCATGGCTCGGCTTCGGATCGCTCGGCAACGGGTTATGGATCTCACCGCATGACGTGGCGGCAGAGGTGCTAGAAATCTCGGGCCTGCTCGGAATCGACCAGCACTTGGAGTGCTTCAAAGCACAGCGCCTGGGCAACAACGACATCCGAGAACTGGTCACCAAGTGCTGGGACCTCCCGGCAATCAACGCCCGCTACATCGACTTCGCTGGCCGCTGGGCCCCAGAGTTGAGCCGCTGCCTCGCCGGAGTGCCGAAAGGGGATGTTCCCCCCGGAGAATGTTTTACGCTTCGCTTCGACCTGATCCATGAATTCAGGACATTCCCCCTGGAAGATCCGTATCTGCCCCGGTCCCTTCTCCCGGCCGGCTGGCACGGAGATGAAGCCAACCACCTCTTCCAGACGCTCCACGATCTACTAGAGGGACCCGCAGATACGTATGTGGACGAGATCTTGGGAGAAGCGCCGGTCGCACCTACGGCCCCAGAACGAGAGTAGGCGAGGGACCTTCCCGCCGTCGGGCGGCCTACCTAAGCTTCCGCGTCACCAGAACAAACAAAGGCTCCCATGACGTTCTTTCGCCCCGGCGGTATCGCCGCACTCCTCGTTGTCGCGTCGGCTTGCTCCGCCCCTGACGCCGGCAGACCCGACCCTCGAGCCACCACCTATCTGGCGATTGCGGGCGCCGAGGACGCGAGACCCACCGAAGGCCGGAACCTCGAGACCCTTCTCCGTGCATCTCAGCTCGAGCACGTCTTCTTGAGGCAGACCGCAATCCGCGCCCTCGGACGACTGCAAAATCCCGACCTACTCGATGAGATCTCGGGGCACCTCGGAGATCCTCGGGCCGAAATTCGAGCCGAAGCTGCTGACGCGGTGGCCCAGGCGGTACACGGCTCCGACGGTCAAGCTGCATACGACCTCCTCATGGAACGCCTCGCCGCCGAGACATCCATGGGAGTCAGGGGTGTCCTGGCTCGCTCGCTCGGCAGACTACAACTGGACGACGAACACCAAGTACAAACCCTGTCCGCACTTCTCGATCTGACCCAAGTAGACAATGAGGACGCACCGGTAAGTCAGATGGGCGGCGTCGCACTGGGCATCGAGTCCTTGATTCGTGCGGGGACTCCCCTCACGGAACGGGCCCGGGGCCGGCTCACGAACCTGCTGGGATACGACCTCCTGGATGGCCGGCAGGAGCCGGAGTCAGGACGGGTGCGCTCCATGGCAGTGGCCGCCCTGGGAGGTGCTGGAGCGATGGGGGTTCGGCAGGTCGAGCCGACGTTGCGGGATCCCTCAGCTCGCGTGCGAATCGCTGCCTCTGGGTACCTAGGGACGGTGCCCGTTACGGCTCAGCCTGAACTGATCCGCCGGGCGCTCGGGGATCCGAGCGTGGGCGTTCGAATCAACGCCGTGCGGCAACTCGTGCGATCCGAGCGTGACGCCACCGCGTGCAGCCGACTGATCGCCGTCGCGACTCAAGACATGGCCCGCGGCCCTCAAGTGCTCGCGATGGACGGCCTCGCGGAACCGTGCGGGAACGCCGACGTGCAGGTCCAGGCGCTGTTGGGTGCGGCCTCCACACTGGGAGCGGAAACGGCGGATGACTGGCAGGTGCCGGCGCACGCACTGGTCTCGCTGGCTCACATGTCGCCGGAGTTGGCCCGGCGGGTGCTCCCGGCCTTTGTGAACCATGACAATCCTTTCGTCCGCGGCTACGGAGCGCGTGCGGCAGACGTGCTCGGAGATGTCGACCTAGTCGGAGAGATGGCCACTGATCCCTCCGCCAACGTCCGTACGATCGCGCTGCAGTTGCTCGGAGCACGGGACCTCGTGTCAGGTCAGATGTTGATCGCTCAGCTCTCGGACGACGACCCTCAGGTCCTCATGACGGCCTCGCGCATGCTGGCGGGTTCACGGCTCGGCATCGTCGCAGCTTCCGCTTCCCTCTCGGCGTTCGAACGCATCTCCAGAGCGCACAGGGAGACCTGGAGAGATTCGAGATCGGCCCTCCTAGCTCGTGTCGCCGAGTTGGGCGATCGCTCATTGATCGAGCGACTCGAGCCCTACCTTGAAGACTACGATGCGGTAGTCGCAGGAGAGGTCGCTCGGACGCTACGGAGTTGGACCGGGCAGCCGTACACGCCGGACCCGCAACCGCTGACTCGTGCGGCCCTACCAACGTCGAGCGAGTTGCAGGATCTGGAAAACACGGTGGTCGTCCTGCACATGCGACGCGGCGGACAGATCCACGTCCAGCCGCTGCCTTACCTCGCGCTCACGAACGCGCATCGATTCGTGCGGCTGGCCCGTGAGGGACAGTTCGACGGACTGACGTTCCACAGATGGGCAGCCAACTTCGTGATCCAGGGCGGAAGCCCCGGAGCCAACGAGTATTCAGGGGACGCCGCGTTTTCGCGTGACGAGGTCGGTTCGCTGCCGCATTGGCGTGGCACGGTCGGCCTTTCGACCCGTGGTCACGACACGGGAGACGGCCAGATTTTCGTGAACCTGACGGACAATGTTCGCCTCGACCACGACTATACGGTGTACGGCATCGTCGTCGACGGCATCGAAGTCGTGGACGAAGTGGTAGAGGGAGACGTAATTGCGCGAGCCGAAGTTCGTATCCAGAACTGATCTGTAATGGGACCGATAGTTGCCGGACGAGCCAGCCAATCGTCTATTCCGGTTACCTGATGACCAAAGACCAAGACATAGGAAGCTGAATGCAGCTCTACACGAAGATCTTGATCGGGCTGTTCGCCGGCGCGGGTGCCGGCGCGATCGCAAACCTCGGTGAAATCACCTGGCTCCAGAATTTGTTCAGCAATCTCGAACCCATCGGGACGGCGTTCATCAACCTCATTACGATGATCGTCATTCCGTTGGTCGTGGCAAGCCTTCTGGTGGGTACTGCATCACTGGGAGACCTCCGCAAACTGGGGCGCATCGGCGGAAAGACCGTCGCCTTCTACATGACCACGACCGCCGTTGCAGTGGTCATTGGTCTCGGACTGGCGAACATCATCAAGCCGGGTGCAGGTGTCTCAGAAACAACGCGAGACGAACTCGCTGCACGGTATGGCGGGGACGCCATGGCTCGGATGGATCTTGCGGATCAGGCCCCAGGCTGGGTCGAGACGCTCATGAGCATCATCCCCAGGAACCCGGTGCAGGCGGCCGCGGAAATGGACCTGCTCTCGCTGATCTTCTTCACGATGGCCTTCGGCGCAGCACTCACCGTCGTGGCGCCAGCGCGTCGAGATGCCGTGCTGAACTTCTTCCACGGCATCAACGACGCCTCGATGGCGCTGATCAACTGGATTATGGAGCTGGCTCCATACGCCGTCTTCGTTCTGATCGCGGCCGTAGTGTCCAACTTCGGGTTCGACCTGCTGCAGAGCCTTCTGGTGTACACCTTCGTGGTCGTACTCGGGCTCATGATGCATGCGTTCGGTACGTACGGGCTCATTCTCAGGTTCTTTGCGAAGCTCCGACCATCGCGTTTCTACAAGAAGATCGCCGCCGTACCTCTTCTCGCATTCTCGACCTCTTCGTCGAACGCGACACTCCCGCTCACCATTGAGACGTCTAAGGACGAGCTCGGTGTCTCGGATGAGGTCGCGAGTTTCGTCCTGCCGCTGGGCGCGACGATCAACATGGACGGTACGGCCCTCTATCAGGCGGTGGCTGTGATGTTCATCGCCCAGATCTACGGGATCGACCTCAGTTTGGCGGACCAACTCATCGTTGTGCTCACCGCTACCCTCGCTTCGGTTGGTGCGGCGGGCGTGCCGTCCGCAGGGATCATCACCCTGATCATCGTGCTCAACTCGGTAGGGATGGGGCAGCACGTCCAGGCGGGAATCGCGCTCATCCTTGGTGTTGACCGAATCCTGGACATGATCCGCACCTCGGTGAACGTGACAGGCGACCTCACATGCTCGGCCTTTATCGCGCGCACAGAGGGCGAGTCCCTCAAAGAGGATGTCGCTCTTCCAGCCTGACCCAGCCGCGCGACAGTAGCTTGACTCGGCTGCAGAGCGCGGCTTGTGAGTGAAAACGAGGCCCCGGAGGATCACTCCGCCGGGGCCTCGTTTTCACTCCTCCCAGCGGAGCCCCGGCCTCAACAAGAGGACGGGGATTTTTATGCCCAGAGTACTCCCGCTGCCCATGGTGGCGGACCAGCTCGGCGGGGTGGGCACAACCCACCTCCATATTGGGCACGGTGGGGAGTGCCTGGCTCGTCAGGTTACAAGGAGTCACTTCCAGGGCCCTGATCGCCTTCGCTCTGGTGACTGGCCTACTGTTCGCGAAGCTCACGAGCCGGCCCACCGACTTGTTTTAGCGCAGAGAACCCGTTCATCTGACCCATATGAAAATTGGACTCGTCGGCTTCGCCGGCTCGGGCAAAACAACGGTATTCAACGCCATGACCGGAATGGATGTGCCGGTCGGCTTCGGCGGGGAAGTCCGCCTTGGGTCCGTGCGGGTGCCCGACGAGCGCATCGACACGCTTTCGGAGATGTTCTCGCCGAAGAAGACGACGTACGCAGAGATGAGCTTCTGTGACGTGCCCGGCGAACACGGCTCAGACAAGAAGGGCCTGTCTCCACGTGGCCTCCAGCAGATCCGCGATCAGGAGGCCCTGTGCCTCGTGCTGCGAGACTTTGAGAACCCGGCCATCGAAGGTGATCCGGATCCGCTTGGAGACCTCGATGCATTTCACACGGAGTGCATCTTCGCGGACATCGACATCGTCGAGAAAAGACTCGAGCGAGCGAAGAAAGAACGAGGCGATGCGCAGGAGATCGCCGCATTCGAGTTGATGTATTCGGTGCTCGAAGAAGAGCGTGCCATACGCACCATCCCCGAGGCGGACCTGGACCGGGACTACCTTAAGGGCTTCGGCATTCTCTCGGACCGCCCGCTACTTGTTGCCGTAAACCGCGGAGAGGACCGGGCTGCCGAGCCTATGCCCGAAGCCCTGGTCACTCGAATCGACGAACTCCAAGCCGCGGGTCTGACGCTGTCAGCCAGCATCGAATCCGACATCTCCGGCATGGAGGCAGAAGATCAAGCCGAGTTTCTATCCGACCTCGGATTGACCGAATCGGCGTTGGCCCGGTTCATCCGAACGGCATACGGGCTGCTCGACCTGATCTCGTACTTCACAGTCGGGACGGACGAGGTCCGAGCCTGGACGATCCGAAGTGGCTTCAATGCCCGAAAGGCCGCGGGACGGATTCACTCGGACTTAGAACGCGGCTTCATCCGGGCGGAGGTCACCCCTTACGCAGTCTTCATGGAGCACGGCTCCGAGGTCGCTCTTAGGGACGCGGGCAAGCTCCAGGTCGAGGGCAAGGACTACCTCGTCGCGGACGGTGACATCATGAACATCCGCTTCAACGTCTGACCTGTCGCTCCGAAAACTGTAGCAGTAGGGACGGCGCGAACGTATGGTGTGAGCCTCTTGAACCCTCCTGCACCGGAACATCGAATCATGCGTCATAGACATCTTGCAGCATTCGCCACTGCCGCCGGCGCGCTATTTCTAATAGCCAGCCCCGCAATGAGTCAGTCCGAAGTGTCTCGCACCGTTGAAGACGGCGGCATCAATGTCGCCGGCTGGATGGGCAAGATCGACGCCCGTGAAGCCGAGTCCGGACAGGCTTTGGAAAACTCCCGCCTATCAGAGATGGACGGTGTATTACATGTGACGACCGGCCCCGCCGTCACGTACTGGAACCCGTCGAATATGGAGAGCGGTGAGTACACCGTCTCAGCAACATTCCACGAACCGCAGTACATGAACCTGAACAGCCATCCGCACCCTTACGGCATCGTCATCGGCGGAAACAACCTGGGCACGGACCAGCAGAGCTATCTGTACTGCGCCGCCTACGGCAGCGGCACGTTCATCGTGCGGGGCTTCGGCCCGGAGGCATTCCAAGTGAATGGCCGCCGAGGTGAGGCGAACGACGCAGTAGATACGGCGGCTGGAAAGAACGAGCCGGTCACGCAAGAAATCGCGGTTTCGGTAACCGCGACCACCGTCGACTGCTCGATCAACGGCGAAGTGGTTGGCAGCTATCCGAAGTCGGATATCGTGACGTCAGGCAGACTCTCGTCGACCGATGGTGTGTTCGGGATTCGCTTTGCCCACAACACGGAAGCCACCGTCACGGGACTCAAGGTCACACGGGACTAAGACCCGTTACGAAATCGGTCGGCCCTGCATTAGGGCCTCCACCGCGTCGGGATGGCGCGGTGCGCCTGCGGACAAGATGACCGGATCACCTTGGGTGATCAGAATGTCATCTTCGATGCGGACGCCGATGTTCCACCACTTGGGGTCGATGTCCTCGGCGGCCGGGATGTAAATTCCCGGCTCGACGGTGATTACCTCACCCGCAGAAAGAATTCCGTAGCTGCCGACGTCGTGGACATCGAGCCCCAGGTAGTGGCTCGTGCCGTGCATGAAGAAGCGGCGCAGCCCGCGGGTGTCTTGGGCGCTCTCGATGAGGCCGAGTTCAGCGAGTCCCACAGCTAGAACTTGTGCCGCAGCTTGGTTGGTCGCCCCGAAACTGGCGCCATCCCTGGACGCGGCGATCCCAGCTTCCTGGGCATCGTACACCAGCTGATAGATCGCTCGTTGCGCCGGCGAGTAGGTGCCGTCGATGGGAATCGTGCGCGTCACATCTGCGGAGTAGCCGTGGTACTCAGCGCCGATGTCGACCACGATGACGTCACCTGGTTCGGTGATGCGACGACTCGTCATGTAGTGCAGAATCGTCGAGTTCTCACCGCTTCCGACAATGCTGTTGAAGCCGGGCTGCTCCGAGCCGTTCTTCTTGAATGTGTATTCGATCAACGCCTCAATCTCGTACTCCGCCCAGCCCGCCTTCGCTTGCTGCATCGCTTCGCGGTGCGCTTCCACCGTGATGTCGATCGCCCGCTGAAGCAGGACCATCTCTTCTTCGGTCTTGTCCGCACGGAGCTCGTCGAGGATCCCCCGCAGTGTCGCGTCATCTCGCTTGCCACCCTGACTGACATTCTGCCGGTCGACGTTCTCCACAAAGACGGTCAGGAGCGTGCGAAGGTCCGACTCGGCCGGGACCCCGTCAGGGAAGGGCGTGTGATGTACGGTATGCTGCCCGCTCTGAAGAAGCGGGGTGAGGATATCGGCAAACCGATCCGCCCCAACCGCCTCCTCGAATCCGAGCTCGGACATGGCACGTTCGGTACCGAATCGTCGGCCGTCCCACACTTCGCGACTTGGGTCGCGGGGCGGAACCACGAGAACCTCACGGACCGTGGCACCATCGATCTCGATGCCACCCGGTGCAAGGATTAGCGCCGAACCGGGCTCCTCGCTCCCTGTGAGATAGAGAAAATCACTCGACTGCCTATACTCGAACGTCTGGTCACCGGTGCGATTGCGGAGGGGGGCTCCGAAGAGGACCGCGAGCGAGCCCTCTGGAAGGCGGGCCATGACCTCTGCTCTTCTGCCTGCGTGAAACTCGGCGCTCAGGTAGTCCGTGTCGTAACGCACGGGAGCCTCGATCACCTGCCCCGAGAGCGGCTGAGTGAGCGCGACAAAAAGTATGAGAAACCACGTAGCAGTAGCACGTCGCATGATCGTCTGGCTTTCTTCGAATGTGTGAGATGACTCTGCTACCGATCCTCTGCCCTTTCGATCCACCCGGTATCTACCCCACATTGACCCCGCACATCGGTTGCCGGGTTGGCTACCGGGTGCAGCAGATCCGAACCCAGGAGGACAGATGGATCGCCGAGGCTTTGTGACCACCGGCATGGCAGCCGGACTCGTAGGTGCCACCAGCGCGGGCAGTGCGATTGCAGCTCTGCTCGAGAACACGCCCGGATGGGGCCCCGGCAAGACCCTGGCCGACGGATCCGTGAAGCTCAGCTCGAACGAGAACCCACTGGGCCTGTCACCCGCGGCGCGTCAGGCAGTGATCGAAGCGATCCCGAACGCCAATCGTTATCCCAGTGACTTCCGCGCTCCTCTTATGAGTGCTTTGTCCGATTTCGTTGGGGTCAAGCAGGAGAATTTGGTGCTGGGTGCGGGCTCCACCGAGATCCTCCAGATGGCCGTCCAAGCCTACCAAGGGCCGAACACTCCCCTGGTCACGGCGGAACCGACGTTTGAGGACGTCCCCCGCTACATGCGCCCGCTCGCCTACAACTTGGTTACGGTTCCGCTGACCGGGCCCGGCCTGGCTCACGATATTGGGCGCATGCGCCAAGCCGCAGAGGGTTCGCGAAGACCGGCTGTCGTCTACTTCTGCAATCCGAACAACCCGACCGCGACCATCACGAACTCACGGGAGATCGACAACTGGATCGCCGACGCCCCTGAGACCACCATGTTCCTGATGGACGAGGCGTACTTCGAGTATGCCGACGATCCGTCGTACTGGTCGGCGCTCAAGTGGATCGAAACCAAACCGAACGTGATCGTGGTTCGCACCTTCTCGAAGATCTTCGGTATGGCAGGTATGCGATTGGGGTACGGCATCGCCCACCCGGACACCGCTGCACGCATGCGCGAGTTCGTCATGCAGAACAACCCGAACGTGCTCGCTGCAGCAGCCGGTACGGCGTCACTCGCGGACGAAGGGCTCATGGCCCGAAGCGTCGAGGTCAACAATGCCTCGAAGAAGATCGTCATGGACACCTGCGACGAACTCGGACTCGAGTATCTCCCCACGCAAGCCAACTTCATGATGCACCGCATCAACGGAGATCTCGGCACCTACATCAATCGCATGGCTGAGGTCGGCGTGCGTGTGGGTCGACAGTTCCCTCCGATGGTCGAGTGGAACCGTATTTCCTTCGGGCTCCCGGAAGAGCAAGGCAGATGGGCCGAAGCCCTTCGTGATTTCCGACGGAAGGGCTGGGTGTAAGAGCCCGCCCCCCCAGGAAGTACACCGCCCCCTCCGCCTGTGGCCTCGAGCCGCGGTGCGGAGGGGGCGTTTGCTTGGACTAGCCCGGCATCACGGGGTTGGTCAGCTTTCCTCCAGGGGGGTGAACACCCAGAGATTGCCCCTCGGATCACTCCCATACTTCGAGGCGAAGCATGTACTGCTCTCCGTTGGTGGCACTGGCTGTCCGAACCCTTCTTGTCCTAGCCATCCTCGTCCCTGGCGCACCTGTCGAGGCGCAGTCGGGCGACGAGAAACGCACGCTGGAGATCTCGGACTATCATCTCTGGCGCACGATCTCGGGCGCGGAGATCTCCGACGACGGCCAGTGGGTTTCGTGGACCTACACGCGGGTCCGCGGAGACGACACACTCTTCGTCAAAGGACTCGATTCCGGTCGAGACCACACTGTGCCCCGCGCTTCCGGGGCTGAATTCTCATCGGATGGCAACTGGATCGCATACGACCTCAGTAAACCATTCGCAGAAATCGAGAAACTCGAGCGAGACGACGAGGACGTCACGCACCAGGCTGGCCTGCTGAACCTCACCACGGGAGAGATGCGGAGCTGGGACGACGCATCGGACTTCGGCTTCTCGGAGACGTCGAGCCACTTCTTCGTGAAAAAGCGGCAGTCAGACGACGATGCCGAGCATGATGGGACGGACCTCATTCTACGCAATCTCCACGAGGGCTTCGACGAACTCATCGGGAGCGTGGACCAGGCGGCCTTCAACGACGCGGGTAACTACCTCGCGTTTACCGTAGATGCGGCCAACAAGGACGGAAACGGCGTCTACATGGTCGACCTCGCCACAGGTGCCCGGCGTGCCCTCGATAACGCGAAGGAACGATACGCACGAATGGCGTGGTCCGAAGAAGGAAACGCCCTAGCCGTCTTGCGGGGTGAGACACCGGAGGGGAAGGTCGAGCGGGACAACACCCTTCTCGCGTTCTCGGATGTCTCAACTGCGGAAGTCACACTGACCGCGTTCACATCCGGAAGCGGTCTAGCGGACGATTGGATCCTGAGCGAAGACGGAAACCTGGCGTGGAATACAGACGCCACGACGCTCTTCGTGGGCACCAAGATGCAGGACGACAAGCTCAAAAAGTGGGCGGACGACGAGTTTCCGTTGGCAGACGTCAACATCTGGCACTGGCAGGACGATCGCATTCAGGCGGAGCAACAGCAGTCGGCTTCGCGCGACCGGAACCGGACCTACGTCGCAGCAGCGCATCTGCGAGGCGGTGACATCGTGCCGTTAGCTGACGAGACCATGCGGACCGTCGAAGTCACGCGGAACGGACGGTGGGGCATGGGACGTGACGACAGTGACTACGTGTCCGACTGGAAGCCTCAGGTCGCGGACTTCTACCGAATCGACACCCAGACAGGTGAACGTACGGTGGCTCTTGAGGGCCAACTGCGGGCACTGGGGCTGAGTCCTGACAGCGAGCACTACCTGTACTGGAAGGACGGGCACGTCTGGGACTATCGCATAGCCGACGACGAGCATGTGAACCTCACTGAAAGTGCTCCGGTCGACTTCACGAACGCTGAGTACGACTACTTCGGTGAGAAGCCCCCTTATGGCATGGCGGGATGGACCGAGGACGGCGAAGGGGTCGTGCTCTATCACAAGTACGATGTCTGGCTGCAGCCGCTCGACGGGAGCGCCGCTACGGACCTGACCGGCGGTTACGGCAACGCCGAGGAGATTCGGCTGCGCTACGTAGCGACCGATCCAGACGCACGAACGATCGACCTCAATGCGCCCGTTCTTTTGGACGGGTATGGGGAATGGACGAAGTCCGAAGGCTACTTCCAGTTGGACGACGGCAATCTCGGGGCGCTCGCGTGGGAGGCCCAACGGTTGAGCGTCCCACAAAAGGCCGCGGACGCAGACCGGTACATCTTCACCGCGCAGACGTTCGAGGACTTTCCGGACCTGTGGGTCAGTGACGGCGACTTCACCGACCGCACCAGGGTCACGACCGCGAACCCGCAGCAGGACGAATACCTGTGGGGTTCACGCATCCTCTTCGACTACACGAACGACGATGGTGTCCCGCTCCAGGGCACACTCGCGATCCCCGAAGGCTACGAGGAAGGTCAGAAGCTGCCGATGATTGTGCGCTTCTATGAGCAGTACTCCCAAGACCTTCACCTCTACCCCACCCCGACGTACCGACATTCACCGAACTTCGCCGGCTACGTGAGCAGCGGCTTCTTGGTCATGCAGCCAGACGTGCACTTCCGAATCGGGTCCTCTCACTCGGACATGCTGGAGTCAGTGGAAGCAGCGGTGCAGAAGGTCATCGAGATGGGCTACGCAGACCCGGAGTCCGTGGGTCTCAGTGGACATTCCTACAGCGGTGGTGGCGGCGCATACATCGCGACCCGCTCGGACATGTTCTCCGCCGTCGCACACGGCGCGGCGCCCATCAACCTTATCAGTGAGTTCAACCAGCTCTTCGTTGGGAGTGGGCAGAACAACCATTCCTACGACATCTACGGGCAGGGTCGCTACGCGACGAACCCGTACGAGGACTTTGATACCTATTGGGCCGAGTCTCCGATTTCCGGTGTGGAGACCATGAATACGCCAGTCCTCTATTTGCACGGTGAAGAAGACCCGACGGTAAACTGGGAGCAGGGCCTCGAGTGGTACAATGCGCTCCGCTTTCTAGAAAAGCCCATCATCTGGCTTTCCTATCCGGAGGAAGGGCATGGACTCCGGAAGCTCCAGAACCGGATCGACTTCCAATACCGTCTCCGCCAGTTCTACAACCACCACCTGAAGGGCGAGCCCGCTCCAGGATGGATGACGGACGGTGTGCCGTTCTTGGACAAGGACCAACATCTGCGCGACTTCGCGCCGCGGATTTTCGCAAAGCCGAGAGTCATCAGCTGACCGAAGGCGGGGCCGCCGAGCGGCGGCTCCGCCCGAGGCTCCGACCGGGGCCGATTCTATCCAGTTTCATGCTTGGAAAGAGCTAGAAACCTCCCGCAGGAACAGATCAGATTGCACCGGTACTCGATGGCGAAGCGCTCGGGATCAACGGACTCGGCCGCATCGGCAAGCTCACGCTCTGGCACCACGCGGCTCGGAACTACTTTCCTCGGATCGCGATCAACGTAGGACGTGACGTGGGTCGCGGCCTCGAAGCCATCTGCGAGACCATCGAGAAGGACTCCAACTACGGCCGCATGCACAGGTTCTTGTTTGGCGTTTCGGCTGAACCCTGCGTAAAAGTGTTCGACGAGGGAGCATTCAGTGATTATGAACGGCCCATGAAGTCATCTTCATGGACACGGGACTAACGCCTTTGGCGCGACGACCAGTGGATCGCCTTGATCTTCCACACTCCGTCGACATGAGCGAGAACCATCAACTCCGCACCCTGCGAGTTGATTTCGCGTTCGCCCATCGTTCCTTCGGTGATGCTCGTTGACCACGCCCACGCCACGTCACCCATCATGGTCACGTTGATGTCCCCACGCTCGCGGGGCACAGCCTGAGCGAAACGCATGTCACCAGACAGGTGGCCGCTGCGATAGTGCTCTTTGTTCTCGACTCCGCCGCTCTCGAGAATCGTGACGTCTTCCGCGAGCATGGATAGCGCCGTCGCAGAGTCCCCAGAAGCGAGTGACGAGTGGTACGCGTCGATGGCCGCAATGACACCAGCCTCACCGGATTGGGCATGGCCGATGGCCGGGACGGCGAGCATGGCGACGACTGCAAAGAGCCGGACGAGGATGGACTTCATTGGGACCTCCTGAGAATGGACAGTTGGCGAAGGGAGCTTACGCTTCCACTTCGGCGAATTTCTTCGTGCGATTTCGAAACGCCATCATCCAACCTGTCACGACCATCGTCAGAATCGCGAGTTGCAGGCGTGGGCAGGAGGATCGTGTCGATCCCGAGCGCACGATGGGTGCGCGAGGGGCGCAATTGGGAGGTTGGCTTCATGAGAAGGGCAGCGGTTTCGTGGTATGAGTCCGCCGAGATTACGACCCGCGAGGTGAAACTGCGATGAAGCCTTCATGAAGAAGCCTTCATGCGGGCTTCAGAGAGCCTTCATGTATCGGTGACGATTCTCTTCGTAACAAGAATGCTCTACTGCCCGGAGATCCTCCCTTGGTCCAACGTTCCGCCGATGTCGGGCGCGCGCAGAAGTCAGTCGCGCGCGCGACCCAGTCCACTGCCTGGCGAAGTGCCCCGAGATGACAGATTCATCGCTACCTCTCGGGCGCCGCGACTTCGTCCGCATCGCCGCTGGAATCACCGCGACAACCACGCTCGGCGCCTCGCCACGTTCGCTTTTCGCAGCAGTGGCGCCCAAAAACGCAGCGGCTCCCCGCGCCGTGGAATACGACCTGGTGATCGACCGGGGCGGTGTCCGGATCGGAGACCGCACCGGAACGGCGCCCATGATCAACGAGATGATCCCCGGCCCGCTGCTTCGGCTGCGTGAAGGCCAGGAGGCGATCCTGCGCGTCACGAACCACCTCGACGAAGACACGTCGATCCACTGGCATGGGCTTCTCGTGCCGGCCGACATGGATGGCGTGCCGGGCTTCAGCTACGACGGTATCAAGCCGGGGGAGACGTTCACGTATCGATTCAATGTTCGACAGGCGGGCACCTACTGGTACCACAGCCACTCCGGTGGCCAGGAGCAGCAGGGAATGTACGCGCCCCTCGTGATCGACCCCGCAGAGGACGACCCCGTTCGGTACGACCGGGAGCACACCATCGTCCTCTCGGACTGGACGGACGAGGACCCCATGGACGTCCTGCGCAACCTCAAGGGCAACGGCGCATACTACAACTACGGAAAGCGCACGCTTCCGGGCTTCGTGAGCGGTCTCTTCGACGACGCCGGCGCGACCGTTCGCGACCGGACAAGTTGGGGCGGCATGCGCATGGATCCGACGGACATCGCTGACGTTACCGGCGCCACGTATAGCTATCTGCTCAACGGCAAGGTGCCGGCGGACAACTGGACGGGTCTATTTCAGGACGGTGAACGTGTCCGCCTCCGCTTCATCAACGCAGCGGCGATGTCGTTCTTCGACGTGAAGATCCCCGGCCTCAAGATGACCGTAGTGCAAGCGGACGGTCAGGACGTCGAGCCCGTGCGAGTGGATGAATTCCGCATTGCCGTTGCCGAGACCTACGACGTCATCGTCCGGCCTGAGACAGGAACTGCGTACACGATCTTCGCCCAATCGATGGATCGTTCAGGCTTTGCGCGCGGCACCCTGGCCGAAGCTGAAGGTGGCGAAGCAGAAGTGCCCGCCTTGGACGAGCGCCCGCTACGCACCATGACGATGATGCCCGGCATGGACATGTCTGAGATGGACATGTCCGGCATGGACATGCCCGGCATGGACATGAGCGGGGACATGTCCGAGATGGATCACGCCGCCATGGGTCACACCATGGAAGGGGACCTCAAAAAGCTGGCTTACTCGGACCTGGTCGCGTTTGAACCGAACCGGGATGTACGTGAGCCCACGCGAGACGTCGTGCTCAGACTTACAGGCGACATGGAGCGATATTTCTGGACGCTCAACGACAAGAAGCTGTCTCAGTCGGACCCCATTCGTTTGACGGTGGGGGAGCGCGTCCGGCTCATCATGACGAACGAGACGATGATGGAGCACCCCATGCATCTTCATGGTGTGTTTATGGAGCTTCAGAACGGCAGCCCCGCAGCCTTCGCGCCTCGAAAGCACACCATCAGCGTGCCGCCGAATGAAACCGTTGAGGCGCACCTGACCTTCGACGAACCGGGCGCGTGGGCTTTTCACTGCCACCTGCTCTATCACATGATGACCGGAATGTTCGTCCGGGTCGAAGTCGCTGCCCAGAACGCAGAGGACCCGGCATGAGGCGTGACCGCGTGGCCGCCGGGTTTCTGTGCGCCTTTGTGGTCGCATCATTCCTGACCGCACCGGAGCACGTCTCCGCGCAGGAAATGGACAACGCGATTTTCCACTACGCGATGCTGGACGTCGATGCCGCATCTTCCGCAGGACCAACCGTAGGTCGGTGGAATGCGTCTGGCTGGATCGGGACGGACTTCGACCGGCTCTGGTGGAGCACATCAGGCGAGGGCGCGGAGAGCGAACTCGAAGAATTCGAGACAATGCTCCTCTATGGCCACTATGCCCGCCGTTTTTGGGACGTCGTCGTAGGATACCGTCACGATTTTAAGCCTACATCCCAGGGGTATCTGACGGTCGGGCTCATGGGCCTTGCTCCTTACTGGTTCGAGGTCGGCCTCTTCGGGTTCGTGAGCGACAGCGGCAAGCCGAGCCTCCGGTTAGACGCTGAAAACGATCTCTATCTGACACAGCGCCTCGTGCTCACACTCGAAGGCGAGGTCGACTGGTTGCTCACTGCAGACGACGAATTGGACCTGGCGGCCGGCATCGCTTCGTTGGAACTGGGTCTGCGTACTCGCTACGAAATTCGCCGCAAATTCGCGCCCTACGTGGATCTCACTTGGGTCAGGGAGAAGGACCTCAGGACACCCGTGCCCGGAGGCATCGAGTTGGACGGCCTCCGAATAGGCGCAGGACTACGATTGATCTATTAGCCCGCCGGGTCACCGGCATACCAATCCGAGGAATCGACAACATGAAGAAGACATTCAAAGGCCTGCTGACAACAGCACTCCTGGTAGGCGGGCTCGCTGCCGCTACGACACCCGTTTACGAGAGCGAGATCCACTTCGCGCTCAGCAAGTCGGCGCCGGTTGCCGACGCGAGCGCAGAGAACGTCACCGAGATCCGCCTGTGGTTCACCGAAGCGCCCTCGGAAGGCACGACGTCAATCAGGCTTCTCGATGCCGACGAAGAGCCCATCCACACCATGGACATTCAGCAGGACGCGGAAGACGAGCGTGTGTTCTCCGTCGCTACGCACGGTGCCCTTCCGGCTGGGAGCTACTCCGTCGCATGGAGAGGCATGGGCGCCGACGGGCACGTGGTGCGTGAGACCTTCGCCTTCACGGTGACCGGCCAGTAAACGGTGGCTGGAGCCTTCAGCGCGCTTACGGGGTGGGTCCTGTTCGCAGGGCTCGCCCTCACGACCGGAGCAACTCTGGCGCGCTGGGTCATTTTGCCCAGAGTCCATTCGGGGGAGGACCCCTCCCCCGAATGGCTCAGGCTCAACACGGCGCGGCTCGCGTCTGCTGCCGCGCTTCTGCTCCCGCTCGCGATGGGCCTCTACTTCGTCCGGCAGCTTCAGGAGTTCAGAGATCCTTTTGCGCCTTGGACCGAGGACGCCCGGCTACTGCTGGGTGCCACAGCTTGGGGACGTGTTTGGATGTGGGCGACCGCAGGCTCGGTCCTGTCCGTCATTGCACTTTTCGCCGCGAGGGCCGGGAAACAAGCAGGTTGGTGGGCGGCGACTCCGATCCTGTTCGCTCTGGGCGCATTCCCAGGCCTCACGGGCCATGCGGCAGGGGAGGAGAATCTGAGGGCGCTCGCCCTAGTCGCGGATGCGATGCACGTGTGGGCAGCCGGCGGCTGGATGGGCGGATTGGCGGTGGTCTTCTACCTGGATCGGACGTGGCGGCGAGAGTCACCGGACGCGACGTCCGTACTGCCAGCCCTCGTGCCGGTTTTTTCGCTCGTGGCCATGGCCAGCGTCGGCACTCTCGCGCTGACTGGAACGTTCGCGGCATGGCTCCACCTGCCGTCGATAGGCTCGCTCTTCTCGACCAACTACGGACGCACGCTCCTGCTGAAGCTAGGGCTAGTCGGCATCGTGCTCGCGTTGGGCGGGCTGAACTACAAGGTGCTCACGCCTCGACTGGGGACCCGTCAGGGCAACGAACAGATGCGCAATGCGGGGGCCTTCGAGCTGCTCGTCGCTCAGGCCGTGCTCCTCGTTACCGCACTGTTGGTGCGCATGTCACCGATGGACCACTGATGAATACCGAAGCTTCGGGCCACTCCGGTCCGGCGCGTTCTTGCTAGGAGGAAAAATGATGCGAAGACACCTGACTCGACTGTTCGGAGCCGTCGCACTCGTAGGAGCTGCGTCGATCCTCACCGCCGTGTCTTCATGAGTCATCTCCTCGCCGGTCAGGCGGCGTGGAAGGGAGGGAAAGAACAAAACGAGCACCGCCTTGGAGGCGATTCTCAGCGGACGCACTGCCATCGTGCGCTTCGGCTACCGCCTTCACGATCGCGAGGCCAAGACCGGTACCACCGCCCTCGGGACCATGCGTGCGCGCGGAATCCGCACGGTAGAAGCGTTCGAAGAAGGTGCTGGGGTCCGCCGAGCCGAGACCAGGTCCGCTGTCTTCGACCGAGAGCATCAGAGACGCGCCAGACTCTCTCATCTCGACGGCGACGTTCCCGCCCAGTGGTGTGAACTTCAGTGCGTTGTCGAGGAAGTTCCACGCCGCCTGACCAAGGAGCCCTGAGTCGATCATCCCAGTCAGTCCAGGCTGGGCGGTGAAGATGAGATCGATCTCTTTTTCGTCAGCCTTGGCGCGCAGGCGCTCGACGACGCCCGAGACTACTTCCGTAGCATCCGCGATCTCGAGTCGAGGTCGCATCGCACCGGCGTCCGACCGAGCGAGCGTGAGGAGGTCCTCGGTGATGGTGGAGAGCCGGAGGACCTCTTCGAGCGTGCTTTCCAACACGCGCACGTATTCCTCGGAGTCACGATCGCGCCGCAACGCGAGCTCGAGTTCCCCGCGCATGGCGGTGAGTGGCGACCTCAACTCGTGGCTCGCATCCGCAGCGAACCGCCTTTGCGTCTCGAAGGCCCCTTGGATCCTGGCGAGCATCGTATTCAGCACCTCGACGAGACGGCGGTATTCGACTGTGTCTGCGTACGCCTGGATGCCCCGACCAAGTGAGCGGGCCTCGATTTCTTCGGCCTGGTCTATGACTTCGTGGATGGGCCGGACCGCGCTACTCGCCAGCCACCACGACCCTGCGAACGTCGCCGCCCCCAAAAGCGCCGTGAGGGCCGCAAGGAACGCTCCCGCGCGCGCCAACATATCGTCGCGGCCGGACAACGGTGCGGCTATCTGGAGCACATGGGCTTCGTGCTGGGCTCCGAGTCTTTCGAGGGGGTAGAAGAGCGTACGTACGGGTGAGCCTTCGAAGTCCTGCGCGGCCCACACCAATTCACCTGCCGATGCCACCGCCAGCGCTCCCGCATCCGGCGACAGGTCGGAATTCATATACTGGCTTCGCAGCAAGCTGCGTCCGTCCGCGTCCCAAACCTGGGCGTACCGAATGAGATCCCTCACCGAAGCCGCTTCGTCCGCGGTCAGGTCCCATTCATGGAAGTGCATCGCACCGTCGGGGCCATCCGCGAGGGAGGCAGCTTGGATGGACGCGACGTTCAGGATCGAAGAATTGAGTTCTTGATCCAGGAGCGCACGCAGGGTGATCAGCGAAACGACGGACAAGGCGACGAGCCCGACGACCGCCGCAACCGAGGCGCGTACGGCAAGCTGAAAGCGGAAAGAACGTGTCATTCAGGCTCGTCGCGATGAAACACGTAGCCCACACCTCGAACCGTATGCACGAGGGGCCCCTCGCCGGCCTCCTTCAGCTTGCCCCGCAGATGACCGACATGTACGTCGACGACATTGCTCATGGGGTCGAAGTGGAGGTCCCAAACCTTCTCCAAGAGTTCGGTGCGACGGACCACACGCTCAGGGCTGAGCATGAAGAACTCCAGAAGCTGGAACTCCTTGGGGGTAAGGTTGAGCTTTACCCCCCGGCGATCCGCACGATGGGTCACCCGATCGAGTTCGACGTCGTCGTAGATGAGGCGATCCGGGCGCGAGGCCCCACCGCGACGAAGCAGCGCCCTGACCCGCGCCAGGAGTTCATCGAACCCGAACGGCTTCGTCAGATAGTCGTCGGCGCCCGCGTCGAGGCCCAGAACCACGTCCTCCTTGGCGTCACGCGCGGTCAGCATCAAGACGGGCACGGTAGACTGAGCGGCCCTCAGCTCGCGTACGATTTCAAAGCCGCTCTTCCCAGGCAGCATCACATCGAGCAAGAGGAGGTCGTACTCGTGCACACGGGCCTTAAGCAATCCGTCGTCCCCGTCGTTCGACGTGTCGACGGAATAGCCCTCTTCGCGCAGCCCCTTCTCGAGGAAGCTCGCCACCTTCTTGTCGTCTTCGACTACGAGGATTCTCACCGGTTTTCGTATCCACGGATAATGTGTACGTGCTGGGTCCGGGCACGACGCGCCTAATCAATACGCGATCTCGTGGGTGAACGCACCGTGAAGCTAAGATGAAGGGGGCTTCATGATGCAGCTAAAAGCACCGACGAGGCTGGCGGGAGCCCATACATGCGGGCACCTTCCGCAACGCGTCCACTTAGACAGGTCTTTCGCCGTGCGCACCGTCTTCACCCTCGTCGCAGTCGCCGTTTTAGCGGCCCCCCTCACCGCTCAGATCCCGACGCCCGAGTCCGTCTTGGGCTTCATACCTGGCGCTGACTTCCATCTCGCCACCTACGAGCAGTCGGTGGACTACTTCCAGCGATTGGACGCGGCTTCAGATCGGATCATGATGCTGCCGACAGGCCGCACGTCTGAAGGCAGAGAGTGGTGGATCGCTCTGATCTCGTCGCCGGACAATCTGGCCCAGGTCGAGCACTACAGAGACATCGCGGACGCGCTCGCGCACCCGGCCGACCTGACCGACGCGATGGCGAGAGAACTCGCCCTGGAAGGCAAGGCCATCGTTGACGTGAATGGTGGCCTGCACGCGACGGAAGTCGCCGGTGCCCAACACACGATCCAGTTGGCATACGAGTTGGTGTCCAGTGAAGAGGCCCGCATCAGTGACATACGCGAGAACGTCATCACCGTCCTGTGGCCGTCGCTGAACCCGGACGGGCAAACGATGGTCTCGGACTGGTACATGTCGAACGTCGGCACCCAGTACGAGGTGTCCGGCCTTCCTACGCTCTACCAGAAGTACATCGGGCACGACAACAACCGCGATGCCTACATGCTGAACATGATCGAGTCGCGGGTACTCGCCCGCACATGGCAGGAGTGGGACCCACAGATCATCTACGTGCATCACCAGAGCTCCCCCTTCCCCACGCGGATCTGGCTGCCTCCGTTCGCTGAGCCCATCGCGACGTTCTCGCCCCCCATCATGGCGCGGACGGTGAACACGATTGGGATGACGATCGCTTCGATGCTCGAGTCACGGGGCATGCCTGGATCGGTCCATATGGGCACTGGCTTCGACGCATGGTATCCCGGCTACGTCGACTACATGCCGATGATGCAGAACCAGGCAGCATTTTGGACCGAGACGGCGCTGTGGCGTTATGCCACACCGCACTTCTACACACTGAACGACTTCCCTGCGGACCGTCGCGACCTACGGGCGGAATCTTTGTATCCGTCCCCGTGGGAGGGCGGCTGGTGGCGTTTGGGCGACGCCGTCGACTACATGCGCGTCGCATCCATCGCGGTGCTCGACTACGCGGCGAAGTACCGAGAGGACATCCTCTACAACCGGTACCAGTCGGGGCGTGATCAGATTCTGAAGTATGAGTCGTCACCCCCCTATGCGTACTTCATCCCAAAAGAACAGCGGGACCCCGTTGCCCCGGTGGACCTTCTCCGACGCCTCGCCTTCAATGGATTGAGGGTGTACGAACTCGAGTCCGAGATCACTCACGAAGGGATGACTCACGCCGCTGGGACGTGGGTATTGCCCCTCGACCAGGAGTTCGGCGAACTCGCTCGCCAGGTCTTGGAGGTGCAGAGTTACCCTGACCTCCGTGAGTACCCGGAGGGCCCCCCTGAGCAGCCGTATGACGCCGCGGGGTGGACGCTCGGCTATCAGATGGACGTACAGATCATCGAGGCCACGCAGCCCCTGACGGATGGGATCAGGGCGGCAATGGCTCCTCTGGAAGCGGAGGCCACGGCGTGGGATGCAGATGTCGACGATGCCGCCAGCTTCGATGCCGTCCCTGGCGTTGGATTCGATTCGAACCCGGTCGCCGCAGCGATCGTGCCTGCAGCCGGGCGCGTGACCGGCTCGGGTGGTGCCCTACTCTTGGATCCCGGTCAGAACAACTCGTTCCGTGCACTCAATGCAGCCTGGGACGCGGGAGCCAACGTGGGATTCTCGAATGGCCAATACGTGGTGTCCGACCTGAACAACTCCACGGCGCAGACCCTGGTATCAGAACTGGCCCTCAGGGCGAGCCGTGGGTCTTCGTCCGGCACAGCGCTGCCACGTGCACGGCTTGGGCTGTACCGACCCTGGTCGCCCAGCATGGACGAGGGCTGGAGCCGATGGCTCCTCGAAGAACATGGCTTCTCGTTCACAAGTGTCCGGAACGCCGACATCCACGCGGGCGAACTCACAGATCGTTACGATGTCATCGTGCTCCCTTCCGAGCGTGTCGGCAGCCTCATGAATGGCTTCGCAAACGGCTCCGCTCCACCCCAATACGTGGGAGGGATTGGAGCAGAAGGCATCCGTGAGCTCGACAACTTCGTTCAGGCCGGTGGTACTCTGGTCTGCCTGAGTGCCTCGGCGGACCTATGCATCGACGAATTCCACCTCCCGGTCAGCAACGTGGTTCGGGGTCTCGGGCGGGGGGACTTTTTCTCTTCCGGTTCGATTCTCGAGGTCCGCACAGATACGGGACACCCGGTCATGGCCGGTATGCCGGATCGCGCGAAGGTCTTCTTCAACCGGAGCCCCGTGTTCACGACCGAAGAAGGCTTTGAAGGGTCCGTGATCGCGTCGTACGGTCCCGCGGGTTCACCGCTTATGTCCGGCTACCTACTGGGTGAAGAGCACCTTCAAGGCCAAGCGGCTGCTGTAGACGTGAAGTATGGAGACGGGCACGTGATCCTGGTCGGCTTCCAGCCCCAATGGAGAGGCCAACCCCGCGGGACGTTCCGCATCCTCTTCAACGCGGCATTCTACCACGGCGCGCTCGCCAGCGGGACTGCCGGAACAGAGGACTTCTGGACAAAACCAGAGCCGGAAGAGAAGGCCGATACAGGCGACGGCAACGGACGACGATAGCGGAGTGGAGTGGAGGCTCCGACTAGGCCGAGTGCGACATCTTGGCCCAGAGATCGTTCAGTTGGGAGGACACTTCCTGCATCGCTTGAATGGCGATCAGGTCGAGTCGCTCCGCGATGGCGGGCCCAACGAGACGCTTCAAGAACCGCGCAGGGTGGTCGAGGTCCCAATCCAGGAAGGAGTCAGGACCCTTCTCCATGTTCTCCAAGATGCGGATGATGAGATAGGAGTCGTCTAGCAACCCAGGGAGTCCCTGAGTCATCTCGGGAATCAAGTCCAACGGTTGCAGGTAGTAATTCTCTGCATGCTCCAGCAATGGGAACACCACGGAGTTCAGGCCGCGCTCACCCGCTTCTTGGCGCGCTCGGGCCAAGAAGATCGGTATCGACTCGATGATCTCAAGAGCGACGTCCGCTACTTCGAAAACCTCGGACTCCTCAGCCTCGGGGAGAGCCTTAGCCACAAAGCGCCGCAGGCTCTCGATACCCCCTCGTGCCTTGGCGCTCTCGATCACAGCCAAGATGTCAAGGAGCGCGCTCCCGAAGGGAGCGTCCTGGGAGCTTCTGGTATCGGGCTCCACGTTAGCGACCACCCTCGTAGACGACTTCGCCACCCACGATCGTGTAGACGATTTCCGTGTCCGGAATCGCGGCCTCATCGATCGTCATGATGTCCTGCGATAAGACCGTAATGTCCGCGAACTTGCCAACGACCAACGATCCTTTGACGTCGTCCTCAAAGGCGCCGTACGCTGCGTTGATCGTGTAAGACTTGAGCGCTTCCAGCCGGCTCATCCGTTGGTTCGGGAAGTAGACCTCACCGTTGTTCATGACACGGGAGACCGTCGAGTAATAGCTGACCATGGGATCGACATCTTCGACGGGAGCATCCGTACCGTTCATGATCACGGCCCCCGACTCCATGAGCTTCTGCCACACGTATGCGCCTTCCGCGGCCCGCTGCGCACCCAACTTCGGTTCGACCCACGGACCGTCCGACGTCGCATGTACGCCCTGCATAGCGGCGATCACACCCAACTCCCCAAACCGCCCGATGTCATCGGGGTTCAGGTGCTGCGCATGCTCAACGCGCCACCGGTAGTCCTCACCACCGGCGGTAACGTATGCCGCTTCAAAGATGTCGAGTGTCTCTCGATTCGCCCGATCCCCGATCGCGTGGACGTTCAGTTGGTATCCATGCTCCATGGCGAGAGCGGCCGTCTCGGTGATCACCTCGACCGGCGTCGTGTTGAGGCCGGTGCTTGTGGGCAGGTCGTCATAGGGCTCTAACAGCCACGCACCATGTGAGCCAAGCGCTCCGTCAATCGAGTGTTTGATCGCCCGCACAGTCAGTCGATCTCCGTACCCGATCATACGGTAGTCGGCCAGCTTCTCGCGGAAGCTGTCGTTGCTCCCGCGTAGCATCACGTAGAGACGGATCTTGAGAGATCCGTCGTCCACGAGGTCTTTCCAGAGGTCGACGGAGCCAAAACCCGACCCCGCATCTTGGAACGACGTAATACCCTTGGAAAACGACTCTTCCTGAGCCAGGAGCGCGACACGTGCCGGGTCCGGAGATGCGGCACCTCGTTGTGCTGGGCCCAGAAGGCCACCCGCCGTCTCGCGGAAGGCCCCGATCGGATTACCCGAAGCGTCCCTGACGATCTCACCGCCGCGGGGGTCCGGTGTACTCGCGTCGATTCCTGAAAGCTCCATAGCCTTGGCATTCGCATAAGTCGCGTGCCCGCTCGCATGACGCAGAATCACGGGATTGTCAGGAGATACTGCACTCAGCGACGCGTGGAACGGGAGTCCGTCGACATTCGGCTCGGGCCGAACGTCCCACTTTTCCTGATGCCAGCCCCTGCCGGTGATGAGTTCCCCAGGCTCTGCGTCTGCTACCGCAGCCTCCACCATCGCAACAGCTTCACCCCAGTTGGCAACCGTCATGAGGTTCAGCTGAAGTGTGGAGCGGCCCACCCCCATGTAGTGACCGTGCCCCTCGATAAAGCCAGGGATCGCCGTGTGCCCGTCGAGCTCGACGACTCGGGTACCGTCCCCGATGTAGCCGGACATCTCAGCGTCCGAGCCCATCGCGATGATGCGCCCATCTCGCGAAGCGAGAGCTTGCACCTGGGGGTTCTCATCGTCCACCGTGACGATCTTCCCGCCTCTCAAAACAAGGTCCGCCGCTTCGACGGCGGGCCCGGAGTCACAGCCGGCCGCCAAGACGGTGAGTGTGGCAATCGTGAAGAAACGGCGATCGGAGAACACGAACATGGTCCTGCTCCTGCGGGTCGACGACTAGAGTCGAATGAGCGCTTGGTGCCTAAGGACCATCAGAATCACGTGCCTGGCACAAACCCGCCAGGGGCTTCGTGCAGTTCGTTCCTAGGCCCTACTTGCCAGGTCATTTCGCTCCACGAGCACCCTTCGCAGGCCCAACGCATCACGAAGAGCAAGACGCAGAAAATCGACCTCAATGGGCTTCACGAGGTAGGTCCTCGCTCCTTGATCCATGCACTCGATCGCGACTTCAGGGATGTCGAGACCGGTGAGCATGATCACAGCCATTTCAGGATCACGCGACAACGCCCAGGACAGGAACTCCACTCCCTTCATTCGAGGGAGTTCGATGTCCAACAGAAGCAGGTCAAAGCGCTCCGATGTGAGCCAGCGATCTGCGTCCTCGGCCGAGGACGCACCCTTGGGCGAATCCGTGTCTGGAACGAACACTAAGCAGTAAAGCCAAGTGCGATCAAACAGACTGGGAAATCCGGCGGGACGCACGGTCCCATACTGACGTCCATGAAGCTTGCCGCAAGCGGCCCAGTGAGAGACTTTGCCGGCGCCGATCAACCCTCAGCACTAGACCGAATGACGACCCCCAAGCTGCACCGCAGCGCCATGGCGATAGCCTTTTTCTCCTGCCTATTGGCCGCTTCGGTACACGCACAGGACGCTCCCGACCTCTGGAGGGCCCAACTCGAGTTGGGGTTCAACGGCTCCTCTGGAAACAGCTCCTTTGGAATCCTCCGCACCGGCGGAGCGCTGTCGCGGGCACAGACTGACATCTACGAATTCGAAGTCTCAGCACTAGTGCGCTACGGCAAGAGTGAAGACCGCATCATTGCCGACGACATGCGCAGCACCATAAAGTTCGACTGGAAGCCAGCCTCGGACTTCTCACCCTTCATATTCGTCACAGCTTCGCGGGATCAAATCCGCAAGATCGATTCGCGAGTCAGCGGTGGTGCCGGCGCGAAATGGACGTTCGGCCGCAGTGAGGACGAAGCGAGTAAGGCTTCGTTCAGCCTCGCCGCCACACTCGACCGTGAGGACTTTGCCCTCGATGCCGGGGCTACGGAGGAAGAAATCAGCATCACGGCGCGGTGGAGCACACGCCTCAAACTCGATCACACATTTGCGTCGGGGGCCAAAATCGGACACGTGACGTTTTGGCAGCCTAAGATCGACTCGTTCAGTGACTACATCGTCGAAATGACAACGTCACTCTCGACTCGACTCCTTTCCAATCTCTCGCTCGCCGTGGAACACGAGTTCATACACGATGAGATCCCGGCCCCGGGAGCCAAGCCGAACGACCAGAAATTTTCGGTCGTGTTGAGGGTCAGCCTCTGATTTTGCGCCCGTGACCCATCTCTTAGCGCGCTTAGCTGGCGCACTGCACCTCAGGGAAGGCGAGGGCAACACCCTCGCGATCATGGCGGGGTTCCTCTTCTTGAACACCGCCAACACGACCCTGCTTTCCGCAGCTAAGAATGGGCTCTTTTTGTCGGTCTATCCGGGATCGCTGATCCCGCACGCTGTAATTGCCGCCGCCCTACTGACGGCGGTAACAGCCATCGTGTTCACCGGAGTGATCTCTGGAACTGCGCGACGCCGCCTCGCGCTTTGGCTGACACTTGGTCTCGTCGCATCGATCCTCGTTGCCCGCTTTCTGTTCGAATACGACCCCCGCTCATCGTTCCTGATCTACCTGTGGCTCTCAGCGGTCCAGGTGCTCGTGGTCACGCACGCTTGGGACTACGTGGGCGATCTGCTGACAGGACGCCAGGCCAAGAGACTCCTCCCGCTGATCGGTATGGGCGCCTCGATAGGCGCCATCCTAGGTGGAGCGGCAGTCGTGCCCGCCGCCGGGAGCTTCGGCACGTCCAACCTGCTCCTAATCTCCGCTGGCCTGCTGCTGGCCGCACTCCCCTTCCTATGGGCCGTCCCTGAACCACATACCGAGGAGGAAGAAGACGCGATCGACACTGGAGCGGTGAAGGCATTCTTCACCGGCGCCGGGAGAGGTTTTCGAGCCCTCGGTCACGAGAAGCTCCTTCGACTCCTCGCCTTCGGGATCATAGCGCTGACACTTACGGGGACTCTGATCGATCTGCAGTTGAAGGTGGCACTGCAAGAGAACTTCACCCGTGATCAGATCACCGCCGTCTATGGCTTGATGTCGACCGTGGTCGGAACTGGCACGCTTTTTCTGCAATTCTGGGCGTCGCGATTCTTGTTTCCGAAACTCGGCGTCTCGATGGCGGCCATGCTACAAGGTGGCGCACTGACCTTGGCCTCCGGCGGACTCGCTGTAACGGGTGGCGTGTACGCCTTGGCCGGGCTCCAGTCGTTGGACGACATCCTACAGCATGCGTTGCAGAAGCCAGTTGAACAGGTCTCGTTACTCCCGTTCCCCGGCAAGATAAAGAGCGCCGCCATGGCGACGCTGGGCGGCGTCCTGAGCCCCCTCTCGAAGGCTGCTGCGGGTGGATTGGCACTCGCCCTAGCGACCAGAGCCGAGTTGCTACCCCTAATCACAGTCGCTTCTGCGGCAGTGGCGTTTATGATCTACACACGCCACCGCACCACCTATATGGCTGCGCTTGAGAACGCTCTCGCACGACACGCGGTTGACTTCACGGGGCGCAACGACACTCCCTTCCTGGTCGGCCGGGAAGCGCTCGCGGTCATCGACAAGGCCTTCGACGATCCAGACCCCACCGTAGTGGTATTCGCAGCCTCATTGCTCGAACAACTCCCGGTCGAGGAATCGATTCCGAGAGCCACCAAACTCTTGGGGCACGACATCCCGGAGGTCCGGGCGGAAGCCGCCACGGTTCTATCCAGACTCGAGCACGACGACGACGACTTCGCAGCCGTAGCGGTGGTCGAACGACTGAGAACCGAAGACGACTTTTCGGTGATCGCGGCCCTAGTCTCCGCGGCGGGATGCCTCCCAGGGATCCGACCGAAGGAGATTCGGCGCTACGAAGAACATGAAGACCGAGCTGTGCGAAGAGCTGCACTGGGCGCGACAACCCGGCTCGGGGACGACAACAGCGAGAAGCTCAGAGAATTCCTGGGTGGGGACGATCACGAAGCGCGAATCGTGGCGGTGGGGGTCGTCGGGGATCTCGTTCTCGAAGAGTTCCTTCCCGAGGTCGCGGATGCGATCGGCGACATCACCGCCCGTCCAATGGTTCTTGAGGCGCTCGCATTACTCGGAAAGCCCGCCGTCCCGACCATGGCTGGGCTCCTGACGCGTCGAGATCTTTCACTCCCGACACGGCGGAGTATTGTGACTGCGCTGGCTTCCATCGAGGGAAGCGCAGCACGCGACTCCTTGATCGCCCTCGCGGAAGAACCCGCGCTCGGCCCGGCGGCGATGAACTCGCTGCTCCGCATGCGCGTCGCAGGTCGAATCGACCCTATCGACCCGGCCACGCTCCAAGGCACCATGGAAGAGGAGATGGCGAAGGGGCTGAGATTTTCCTTAGCGGCAAGCGGTCTCCGCTCGATGGCGGGAGACAATCCGGAGGCTATCTTCGTTGCCCGAGAGCTCGAAAGTCTAAGGACACGGTCCCTTCACCGCGTTTTGCGGGTGCTCTCGCTGTCTTACGACACGCGTCGCCTGTCACCGGTAGCCACGGCGCTTCTGAGCAAGGACATCGCACGCGTGAGCAACGCACTCGAACTGCTCGAGGGCTCGATCTCTCAAGACACGGCCGCGCTAGTCATGCCCTTTATGGAAGCAGCGGCCGAGAATTTCCCAGAGTGGAGAACGATCGAGCTCGTGCCGGACGCGATCACGATCTTGCAGAACCCGGGCGAGACACTGACGAACGAGAAAGACTGGTGGCCGAGATCCCTCGGCCTACACGTGCTGGGCCGAGACGACGAAATCTCGACACCCGGCCGCCACAAAAACAAAGCAGATGATGCACAAGAGGATGAAGCCATGATCCCCCTGATCGAGAAGGTCATGATCCTGAAGGGCTCCGAGCTCTTCCGAAATTTCCCAGGCCCGGATCTCGCGGGTATCGCCTCCCTGGCGCAGGTGGTCTATCTCGAGCCCGACGAGGTTCTGTTCAACCAAGGGGAGGAAGGAGATGCCTTCTACATGGTCGTGCAGGGAGGTGTGCGCATCACCCGCGGAGCCACAGAACTCGCGATTTTGGGAACGCGTGAAGGATTTGGTGAGATGGCCATTCTGGACCAAGAAACCCGCTCAGCAACGGCCACGGCCGCGGAGGCGACGACCCTCCTGCGCATCGGCCAGGATTCGTTCGACCAGTTGATCGAGCAGAACCCGACCGTTGCAAGAGGGATCTATCGCGTGCTCACCGAGCGTTTGAGGAACACGCTCGAACAGGTCGCCGCAGGATGACCTGAACCGACCCATATGAGGTCAGAGAAGCCGATCAGGGCGTCTTAGATCTTACCTGCGATCCAGCTCAAAACGAGCTTCACCATTCGCTTCAGAATCATAATCATGGTGGACCTTACGAGCGCAGCCCGCCGAAGGTTTTCTCACTCGCCAACGTCGCTCTTCGTAGTCGCAAGCTGTTCCCGACGACGCTCACCGAACTGAACGCCATAGCGACGGCCGCCAGGATCGGGTGGAGCGTCCGTAGCATCATCGGCAGAAACGCAAAGCTGTAGAGAGTGCCCGCTGCAACGGGAATCAGGACCACATTGTAGAAGAAAGCCCAGAACAGATTCTGTTCGATGGTCCGCATGGTCGCTCGGCTCAACTCGAAGGCTAGTGGCACCGAGCGGAGATCCCCACGCATGAGCGTGACGTCGGCGGCTTCCATCGCCACGTCGGCCCCTGTCCCGATCGCGATGCCGACGTCGGACTGTGCCAGAGCGGGCGCATCGTTAATCCCGTCGCCGACCATGGCGACATCACCCGTTTCTTGAAGCAGTTTAATCGCCTCCGCTTTTCCGTCCGGCAGTACATCGGCGATGACTTCGTCAATTCCTGCCTCGGCCGCTACGGCACGCGCGGTGGTTTCACGGTCGCCCGTCAGCATAACGACCCGGAGACCCGCAGCCCGGAGCTGGCCAACGGCCTCACGCGATCCGTCCTTGAGTGCATCGGCGACGGAGAGCAGCCCGATCGCATGACCGTCTTGAGCAACCCAAAGCGGGGTCTGAGCTAACGCCTCGATGCGTGCCTCCTCTGGATCGAGGGCAGCGGTATCGATGCCGTTCTCAGTCATGAGGCGCCTGGAGCCGACGAGTACGTCCACGCCCTGCACCGTGGCGGTAACACCTCGACCAACGACGGCTTCGAAGCTCGACGGTTCCTGCACCTCAAGGCCGCGGTTCCGCGCAGCCGCCAACACCGCCAATGAGATCGGGTGCTCACTGCGCATCTCCGCGGAGGCCGCCAGAGCGAGAAGCTCTGCGTCATTCCCGTTCGCACCATGGACCGTGTGCACGACGGGTTCTCCCTTCGTCACCGTGCCGGTCTTATCCAACACAACGATGTCGACCTGCCGAGCGCGCTCGAGCGCTTCCGAGGATCGGAAGAGAATGCCCATACGAGCCCCCCTCCCCGTCCCCACCATCACGGCAGTGGGCGTCGCGAGCCCGAGCGCACACGGGCATGCGATAACGAGTACAGCGACCATCCGGATGAGCGCCGGGGTAAAGCCAGCATCAACGGCCAGCCACCACACCAGGAACGTGGCCAAGGCCAAGCCTATCACGACCGGCACGAACACCGAGGCGACTCGATCCGCCAATCGCTGAATGGGCGCCTTGCTGCCCTGGGCCTCACGAACAAGCCGGATCACCTGCGCGAGTGCGGTGTCCGCACCCACCTTGGTGGCTCGGTATTGGAATGCGCCGACGCGATTCACCGTCGCACCGGTGACTGTGTCGCCAGGGCCTTTTTCGACGGGCATGCTCTCTCCCGTAAGCATGCTCTCGTCGATGGTAGAGTGTCCCTGCTCCAGCATACCATCGACGGGAATCCGGCCACCGGGCCGCACCGATACCAGGTCGCCTACGAGTACGTCTGCGAGGGAGACCTCGACCTCCACTCCATCCCGCACGACTCTGGCGGTGTCAGGTTGGAGTTCCATGAGTTCCCGGATGGCTTCGCCCGTCTGACCCTTCGCTCGCACTTCAAGGAGCTTTCCAAGCTTGATCAGCGTGATGATCAACGCAGCGGTCTCGAAGTAGACATGCTCACCCGCAGCCACGGAGCCCATCGTGAGCGCCGTGGCCACCACAACCGAGTAGATCCAGGCTACCGACGACCCGAGCGCGACGAGCACGTCCATGTTCGCGGAGCCGGCCCGAAGTGACTTGAAGCCTCCGACGTAGTAGTCCCACCCCACGTAAAATTGGACTGGGGTCGCGAGCGCAAACATGAGCCAGTTGACCCAAGGAGCGTGCGACCACGCTCCCAGAAGCGTGAAGTCGCGAGCCATGCTGAGAACAAAGAGCGGGCCGGCGAAGGCGACCCCGGTCCAGAACTTCTTCGTTTGATCCGCGATCTCAGCCCGTCGGCCAGCGGCTTCGGCGTCCTCCAGAGCTTCGCCTTCGGCCTCGAGCACACCAAAGCCCACGCGGCTCACGACCTCAGTGAGGTCCGCCTTTTCCAATACCGAGTTCGTGAGCCGCACCGTGGCTCGCTCAGTGGCAAAATTCACGGAGACTTCAGACACACCCTCCGTCTTCCGAAGCGCGCGCTCCACGGTCGCTGCACAGTTGACGCACGTCATCCCCGTGATGGGGAGAACGACCTCACGCTCGCGAACGTCAGGTGTCATGAGACCACTCTCGACTCAGCCTACCGGCGGGTGGCCGATCTCTGTCATGAGTTCCTCGATGACCACCCAGTCCGTCGTATCCGGATCCCAGGAGATCTTCACGGTCTTGGCGACCTGCTCCGCCTTCACCTCTTCGACTCCGTTCAGTTCGCCGACTTCCCGCTCAATGGTGGCGACGCAGTGCCCGCAGCTGATGCTCGGGGCGGTCACGGTCTTATTCGTCATGTGTTCTCTCCTTTAGGCCTTTCCGGTGGCTTCGAAGACCTGGAGTAGTTCTCCGAGGACCTGTTCTTTTTCGTTGTCGTCGGTGCCGCGAATGGCGCTTGTCACACAGTGGTGGAGATGTTGGTCCAGAACGAGACCGCTCACCTTCTTGAGCGCGCGCTGGATGGCCAGAATCTGGTTCACGACGTCGATGCAGTACGCGTCTTCGCCCACCATGCGCTCCACGCCTCGAACATGGCCCTCCACGCTCTTTAGGCGCCGCACGATGTCGGTGGTTCGTTCATCCTGCATGTCCGCAGCCTCCGTTCGGTACACCTTACCCCTACCCCCCTGGGGGGGGTACAAGAATAACCGACCCGACTACGACGAGCAACGGGTCCTTGTCGTGTTTCCACGGAGCGGGCACCTTCCGGCATGTCTCTGAAATCCTCCATCAAGACCATGCTCACCTTGGAGCAAGGCGTAGCGTCCGGCCTCCCTGAGGCGGCAGCGGATATGAATCCCATCGCCCTCTTTCGTGCCTGGCACTCGGCTGCGGAGGAGTCCGGGATCGCTCTTCCGGAGTCGATGACATTGGCTACGTCGACCGCGGAAGGAATTCCTTCTGCTCGTACGGTCCTACTCAAGGGCGTGGACGAGCGCGGTTTTGTCTTCTATACGAATTATGGAAGCAGAAAGGCGGGCGAACTCGAAGCGAACCCGCACGCGGCCCTCTGTTTTCACTGGGCCGTACTCGAACGGCAAGTCCGAGTGACCGGACACGTCGAGCGCGTTTCACGCGAAGAGAGCCTGGCCTACTTCACGTCCCGCGGGAAAGGAAGCCGCATTGGGGCATGGGCTTCACGACAGAGTGAACCGCTGGAAGAACGAAGTTCTCTGGAGGCAGCAGTCGAGGACTTCAAGGAACAGTATCCAGGCGAAGACGTTCCGCTCCCGCCACATTGGGGCGGCTATCTCGTGCGGCCGGACCAGATCGAGTTCTGGCAGGGCCGCGCAGACCGATTGCACGACCGCCTGGTGTTCTCCCATACCGAGACTGGGTGGAGTACGAAGTGGCTTTACCCGTAAGAGATGTGAAAGAAGTGGGAGCCCAACCCTACTTCGCGCGCGGTGCGTTTCAGTTCATGAAGGACCTGGCGGACAACAACGACCGCGAATGGTTTTCAAAGAACAAGCCTCGGTACGAGACGCACATCAAAGACGCCTCGCTGCGTTTCATATCAGACTTCGCGCCGTACCTGAAGAAGTTGAGCCCCCACTTCATGGCCACGCCGCGATCCCTGTTCAGGATCTACCGCGACACCCGCTTCTTGAAGGACAAGACGCCTTACAAGACGCATGTGGGCATACACTTCCGGCACGAGCAGGCCAAGAACGCCTACGCACCGGGCTACTACCTGCACATCGAACCCGGCGAGGTCTTTGCCGGAATGGGCGTCTGGCATCCGGAATCGAAGGCGCTACGGGCCATCCGGGAGCACATCGTTGCCGAACCGGCGGGTTGGAAGAAGGCGTCACGGGGCAAGAAATTCCTGGGTACGGTCGGGTTGGTCGGCGACAAACTGTCGCGCCCACCAAAAGGATTCGATCCAGAGCACCCGCTTATCGAGGATCTGAAGTTCAAGGACTTTATCGCGATCACGTCTCTGCCTCAGAAGTTCGTACTCAACTCGGACCTGCCCAAAGAGCTCGAACAGCTCTTCCGGGCTGGCACACCATTCATGCGTTATCTGTGTGACGCCTTGAACGTGCCCTTCTAACGGTGGGCGCCGGACTACAGGCCTTCCTGGCCCTGTTCCCCATTGCGTTGGGGGGTGCACTCCTCGTCGGCTTTCGGGTGCCAGCTAAGAAGGCGATGCCCGCGGCGTATCTCGCGGCTGTCGCGGTGGCGTTTGGGGCGTGGCAGATGGAGCCTTCGCGCATCGCGGCAGCGTCCATCCAGGGCCTGTTCCTGACGTTCGACCTGCTATTCATCATCTTCGGTGCGATTCTGCTCCTGCACACGCTGGAGCGATCCGGCGGTGTCTCGGCGATCCGCCGGAGCTTCCACGGCGTCAGCGACGACCGACGGGTCCAAGTCGTGATCGTCGCGTGGCTTTTTGGTTCGTTCATTGAGGGCTCGGCAGGGTTCGGCACACCGGCTGCCGTGGCTGCACCACTTCTCGTCGCCCTTGGTTTTCCCGCCGCGGGTGCAGTCATGCTCGGCATGATGGTGCAGAGCACAGCGGTGACGTTTGGTGCTGTTGGCACACCCGTCTTGGTGGGTGTGCAGGGTGGGCTCGGTGGCGAAGCATTCATGGCTGACCTGGCTGGGGCCGGCCTCTCCATGCGGGACTACCTGGAGGCGGTCACCGCGAAAGCGGTTTTGCTGCACGCGACCGCGGGCGTCCTGATGCCCACATGGATGGTCATCATGCTCACCCGATTCTTCGGAGAGAAGAAGTCGTGGACGGAAGGGCTATCCATTCTGCCGTTCACGCTCGTGGGTGGTCTAGCCTTCACCGTGCCCTACGTACTCCTTGGCACCTTCCTCGGTCCGGAGTTCCCTTCCCTGTTGGGGGCCCCGATCGGCCTGGCCATCGTCGTGACCTTCGCCCGGCGCGGCTGGCTCATCCCCTCGGACACATGGGACTTCCCCGCCCGCGATCGTTGGGACGACGAGTGGGTCAGTGGATTGGAAGAAGAGCTGGCCGACGTCCCGGAGAGCGGTGTCTCCTCGGTAATGGCATGGGCTCCCTACGGAATCCTCGGACTTCTTCTGGTCCTCACACGGCTGCCCAACCTTCCCATTGGGGGATGGCTCAAAGTCCCCGACATCCAGTGGGCGAACATCCTAGGGTCGGGCATCACGGCCACGACGACGCCGCTCTACTTACCCGGGTTCGTGCTCTTGGTCGTGGTCGGGATCACGGCACTGCTCCATCGGATGAGCGGGTCGGCTCTCAAGGAGGCGGTGCAATCGTCCAGCAAAGTCCTCCTGGGCGCGGGATTCGTGCTCATCTTCACCGTCCCAATGGTCCGGGTCTACATCAACTCTGAAGTGAACGGCGCTGGCTTCTTGGCCATGCCACTGGCGATGGCGGAGTGGGTGGCGGGCAACGTCGGTCAGGTATGGCCGTTCTTTGCACCCCTCACCGGCGCGCTCGGCGCATTCATCGCGGGCTCGAATACGGTGAGTAATCTGATGTTCTCCGCCTTCCAGTACGGAGTAGCCGAACGTCTCGCGATGTCCACCGTGATGATCGTCGCACTTCAGGCGGTCGGAGCCGCCGCCGGCAACATGATTGCGATTCACAACGTGGTCGCGGCATCTGCTACGGTAGGGCTGCTGGGCAAAGAGGGGGCGACGCTGCGGAAGACGATTCTGCCGACCGTGTATTACCTGCTTGTCGTCGGCATCCTAGGTCTTATCGCGATCCATGTATTGGGGGTCGTCGACCCGGTCGGATAACGATGTCCGGTAACGCTGTCCTCTAGAGTCCAGCGAGCACCTCAGCGACGCTCTCCGCACCGCCGTTCGTACGTGGTGTCCGCGGCATCGAGAGCAACTCAGGAATCCGGCCAATCCACTTCCCGGAGGAGAAGTCGCTCGGACTCATTTCAAGAGCGCCGAGCTCTCGTTTGCAGAACGCCTCCAATGGAGGCATCTCGGGGAAACCGGGGCGGCTCACATAGGCGTATGGGAGTCCCTCGGCCCACACCTCCGCTACGGTTCCGTATCCGAGTTTTGCCACGACCGCGTCCGCGGCCCGCATCATGTCGGGCATGAAGATCGGCGTCTGGTTACTGAAGAGTCGAAGATTCCCGTCAGTGGACGTCTCTTGAGCGCCGGTCACAACGAACGTCACGCCATCCTGGCTTCGGAGTTCGTCCAAGAAGGGCATCGGTTCGCCGTAGCCACCCATGGTCACGACGATGAGTCGTTCCCCTTCCCCAACGCCGAGGGCGGCGAGCTGATCCGACCGGGACAGGCGAGGGGTTCGGCTGATTGGGTTCACCAAACGGGCACCCTCGTCACGCGAACAGAGCGGCTCCGTCTGGATCAACACGGTGGCTCGGGATCGCCACATCGCGAGCTCATCTGAAAAGCCCTCTAACTCCGGATGTTCGCCGAAGAAGGGTTCGTAGAGCCAAGACCATGTGAAGTTCTCGACGAGTACCGAAGGGATCCCCGCCCGTTCAGCCACTGCGACCCCAAAAGGTGCGATGTCTGCGAGGAGTGCCTCACAACCGGAGGCTCGGACGAGCTGTGCGAGCCGGTCGATCTCGTCGTCCGGGAACGGCAGCAGCTCATTGAGCGCGACGGCCGTAGCACCCAGGTCCGCCTTCAGCGCAGACGCCTGCCTGAACCCGACATCACACTCCACTTCGTGATACTCGAAAAGCCCCTTCAGGGACTCCTCAAAGAACCACCGCGGTGCCGTCGTGAAGACCTCGAACCGGGCTCCATTGTGCCGGTTCAACGCCTCCATGACTCCGGAGGCCCGAGCGGCATGTCCGTATCCATGAGGGGATACAAAGACCGCATAACGCGGTGCATTCGAAGTCACCGCTGTGCTCAGGTTATTCAGTCGGCCTTCAACGCTGCTGCGATCCCATCAGCGGCACTCTTAATACACTGCTCCCCAATCGCCGCGCTCATCCCGCGCGCATCACCCAGAATCCCATTGGGCGTCACCGATCTGAATCCATCCCGAAAGATCCGCTGGGCAAGCGCAGCGTCGAATTCTTGAACATTCCCTTCCTCAGCCCGATCCTCACGCACGAGATCCGGCCGAATGCACAACATCTCTGAGGACTCTGCGATGTCCGCATGTCCCCCGACCCGCCCCTCGAGGCCTGGCGATTCCTGAGCTACGGCGCCCTGCCATAACTCCATAAACCCGAGCAGGTCCGTATACGCGTGGACCGTGCACCCTGGGGCGACAGCCGCCGCCAGGTCACCGAGCATCTCGGCAAGCGGGCCAAAGTTGCCGCCGTGGGAAGGCACGAAGTACACGTCGCGGAAGCCGTGTCGCGCCAAACTCACAGTGTAGTCCAGACAGATCGCCTCTAGCGTCTGCTGCCGGACCGACAGAGTTCCCGCAAAGCCCATGTGGTGCTCGGAGCACCCAACTCGGATGGTAGGCCCGACGAGTGATCCTCCAAGCCGCCGAGCGACTTCTACAGCCAGGCGATCACCGCGGGCCGCGTCTACAAGGAGCGGAAGGTGCGGCCCGTGCTGCTCGATCGCACCCACGGCGATCACGATGGACGTGAAGCCTCCTTCGAGTGCCTTCTCGACCTCGGGCCAGGTCATTTCTTCGAGAAGCAGATTCTGCTCAATCATGTCGGCGTTCCACACATTAGGATGGTCGTCTGCGGCTTTCTTACGTACCTCAGCCCCCGGAACGTACGACGGACGAATCGATCCCTCCAGAAGGTGGCACGCAGGGCTTCTCCGTGGGCCTCTTCTCGCCCCACCCGCTTGCCTCGGCGTCCAGCTTGAGGGGAAGCTTTCGCTCACCCTGGAGAGCGGTCAGCGACAACAACCGCAACTTCCTGAGCGACGACGAAGCAGCACGACTGTGGAAACGTGCTGCGGAGTTACAGGAACAAGCTGCCGGCTACGCGGTGGTGTGACGGTTCACGGATTCAAGTGGCTGTAGCAGATGGCGCTCCGAAAAGGCCACAAGGCCCTCACCACCTTGGTGGGCGCCGTCGCTCTCGACGCACAAGGCGGATGGGGCATCGGAGCCCCTAAGGGCGCAGAAATGCATGCCCTGCCTGCCTCAGAGGCGGAATACACGAAAAAATGATGCGGGGCAGCACAAAAAAAACGTTTTCCTAGGCAACACTCGACACTAACATGGCCATCCTTCGTAGATGTCGGTTGGGTTCCTTATACCGACCCCTTCGCTCGCAGTACCTCAGGCCATTCCCCGTAGTATCGGAGTTAGTGCATGCGCTTGTTCTTCCGCGGCCTCTTGCCGGCCGCACTCCTGCTTCTGACGCCCGTCGTGATGCAGGCACAGGAAGCGGATCTGGACCCGGATCGGGGCCTACCGCTCGAAGCCGCCCGCTGGGCTCGCTTCACGACAACTGAAGGCACGTGGATCTCACTCGACGTGAGTCCAGACGGCCAGACGATCGTCTTCGATCTCCTCGGCGACCTCTACGCAATGCCCATTGGCGGCGGTGACGCCACCCGGCTCACGCGTGGAATGGGGCACGACATGCAGCCCCGGTTCAGCCCGGACGGCGAGCGCATCGTCTTCGTGTCCGACAGGAGCGGTGACAACAACGTGTGGTTGATGCCCGCGGGTGGCGGAGAACCTACCCAGCTAAGCAAAGGCATCGGCAGTCGGTACGCTTCGCCAGACTTCACCACCGACGGCACATACGTCCTTGTCTCGCGCGCGGCTCCCGGAGCCGGCCTCGAGAAGATCTGGATGTACCACGTCGACGGCGGCACAGGCCTCGAGATCGTAGGCGGCACGGGCAACCAGCGCATGATGGGAGCCGCGCTCGACGCCGACGGCCGCTACCTGTGGTACGCCCAGCGAAACGGCATGTGGCAGTACAACGCGATCCTACCTCAGTACCAACTCTGGGTTTTCGATCGTCAGACGGGCGTGCGCACACCGATGACGAATCGTTATGGCTCTGCGTTCCGGCCTGCAGTCTCGCCCAATGGGGATTGGCTCGCCTACGGCAGCCGGGACGACGCCGACACCGGCATTGTCCTGCGTGACCTGAATTCGGGTGAGGAGCATTGGCTCGCCTACCCGGTCCAGCGCGACGACCAAGAATCGACATCGGCCATGGATGTGCTCCCCGGTTATTCGTGGACACCTGATGGTGGCGCGATCGTGATCTCGTACGGCGGCGGCATCTGGTCCGTGCCCGCAGACGGAGCCACTCCGACAGAGATTCCGTTCTCAGTCGATGCGGAGGTGGCAGTAGGACCAGAAGTGTCCTTCGAGTACCCCATCGAGGACACGCCCACGTTCACGGTGAAGCAGATCCGTGACTCGCGGCCGTCCCCGGACGGCAGCCAGATCGCGTTCATCGCCCTCGATCGCCTGTACGTGGCCGATGTCGCTGGCGGCGAACCGCGTCGCCTGACGAACGACGTCGTCGGTGAATACACACCGGTCTGGTCTCCGGACGGCCGCTACGTGGCCTACACGACCTGGGATGACGACTCCGGAGAGGGCACGATCCGCCGCGTCTCCGCAGGTGGGGGCAACGCGACGATCCTCTCGACGGCCCCGGCCTACTACCAGCAGATCGCTTGGTCGCCGAACGACCGCATCGTCGGTATTCGCTCCGCACGCCGAAACGTTCAGGAAGCGATCGATCCGTTCATCGGGATGGGACTCGACTCCCACTTCTTCTGGATCCCCGCCTCGGGTGGTGCAGCGACAGCCATTGGGCCGACGAACGGACGCCGGCTTCCGCACTTCACTGAGGACGCGGAACGCATCTACTACTATGGCTTCGCTCAGGCCGATCCCATTCCGGGCGCCTCCGCAGCTCCGCCCCCAACCCTCGCGCTCAGCTCCGCACGTTGGGACGACACGGACAAGAAGGTCCACCTGCGCGTGACCGCTCGGATCCCCATCGGGGCCGGTGGCGTCGCTGATGGATACAACATCTCCGCGACGTCAGACCTCGTCGAACCTCAAACGGTCTTCGAGGACAACAACGAAGCTCGAGAGCTGATCCCTCAGCGCTCTGCAGGCTCGGTGATGATGGCGCCCCAAGGTGACTTGGCACTCGCGCAGATCGGTAACGACCTGTACGTGGTCACGGTGCCGCCCGCGAACGGTATCGTCCCGACGATTCAGGTGGCCAAGCCGGATTCGGCTGCGGTCCCGACGTGGAAACTCAACGAGCTCGGCGTCGAATTCCCGACGTGGTCCGCAGATGGACGCACGGCACACTGGTCACTCGGGAACGCGCTCTTTTCGTACAACATGGACGCAGCATCTGGTGACGCGAACTACGAAGCTGCTGAACAGCAGTTCGGCGTCACGGCAGATCGTGATATCCCGCAGGGCACAGTTGTCCTGCGCGGGGCTCGTGCCATAACGATGAACGGCAACGAGATCATCGAGAACGCGGATATCGTCGTGACAAACAACCGCATCACGTCCGTGTCGGCCGGTGCCGGTGAGGTACCGACAGGAGCGGAAGTTATAGACGTGAGCGGCAAGACGATCGTCCCAGGGTTCGTGGACACCCACGCCCATATGTGGAACATGTGGGGTGTGCATTGGGCACGGCCGTGGATCTACCAGGCGAACCTGGCCTACGGCGTGACCACCACACGAGACCCGCAAACGGCTACGACAGACGTACTCGTGTACGAGGACCAGGTCAGGGCCGGCAATATGGTCGGGCCCCGAGTCTACCACACGGGACCTGGCGTCTTCTCTGGAGAGTTCATCCGGAGCTACGAACACGCCATCGAAGTGCTGACCAAGTACAGCCAGTACTACGACACCAAGACCTTCAAGATGTACATGTCCGGCAACCGCCGTCAGCGGCAGTGGCTGATCATGGCATCGCTGGAATTGGGTCTCATGCCGACCACCGAAGGTGGCTTGGACTACCGGCTCAACATGACGCACGCCATCGACGGATATCCGGGCGTGGAGCACACGATGCCCATCATCCCGGCCTACAACGACGTAGTCGAACTCTTCTCCACGTCGGGCACGGTGAACACCCCTACCCTCGTCGTCTCATACGGCGGTCCGTGGGGTGAGAACTACTTCTACACCAACGAAGACATCTTCGGGGACACGAAGCTGACGTACTTCACGCCGAAGCGTGAGCTCGACTTCAAGGCTCGCCGTCTACAAAGCACGGGCCCTGGACCGGGCGGCTGGTTTATGGACGATGAGTACGCGTTCCGGAAGCACTCGGCATGGCTTGCCGACCTGGTGGACGGCGGTGGGAAGACCGGCGTCGGCTCACATGGCCAGCTCCAGGGCCTCGGCTACCACTGGGAGCTTTGGCTCCTGCAGAGTGGCGGCATGGACGAGCATGATGCACTGCGGGCGGCGACGCTCATGGGAGCCGAGGCCATCGGCCTCGGTGGCGACCTCGGATCCATCGAAGTCGGCAAACTGGCCGACCTCGTGATCCTGGACGCAAACCCGCTCGACAACATTCGCAACACCAATACAGTGAACCGCGTGATGATGAACGGCAGGCTCTACGACGGAAACACGCTCGACGAGCAATGGCCCAGACAGCGGGCTGCGCCTACTGAAGCGTGGAGAGAAACCGCGCCGAATGTGAAAGCTGGGATCCGGGGAGGTGGACGATGAGCCGCCAGGTGAAGGACCTCGGATGCCTCAAGCGCCTCGCTACTACAGCGCTGGTGATGGGCGGCTTGGTCGCGATGGCTGCACCGGTTGCAGCTCAAGGGCGTGGTGGCCCCGGGGGGCGCGGCGCGGCGCCGCTACCGCTTAGTGGTGCACGCACCGCAGAGTTCACAGCCACGGAAGGCACGTGGATGTCGCTCGACGTATCACCTGACGGACAGACCATCGTCTTCGATCTGCTCGGCGATCTGTACACCATGCCTATCTCGGGTGGAGAGGCTTCGCCCCTCCTGACCGGGATGGCCTTCGAAGCACAGCCGCGCTTCAGCCCGGACGGTGAGTCCGTGGCTTATGTCTCCGACAAGAGCGGAGGCGACAACCTCTGGACCATGCGGCTGGACCGCACGGACACCACGCAGGTGTCACGCGGGAACAACAACCTCTACACGTCACCCGAGTGGGACCCGGCGGGAGACTACCTCGTGGTCAGCCGAGCAGCAGGCCCGCTCGGTGGCTCCGCGAAGCTCTTCATGTACAAGGCGGACCGCACGTCGCCCATCGCGACGGGGGGTGGCACGGGCCAACAAAAGATGGTCGGCGCCGCATTCAGCCCGGACGGCCGATACATCTGGTACGCCAGCGGAACCGGTGACTGGCAGTACAACGCGCGGCTGCCGCTGTATCAGCTGCGGCGGTACGACCGGGAGACCGGCAACACGACCACGATGACGAACCGCTACGGTTCGGCCTTCCGCCCGGCGATCTCCCCTGACGGTATGTGGCTCGTTTACGGCACGCGCTACAACGCGGACACAGGGCTCCGGAAACGAAATCTGGAGACAGGCGAAGAAGAATGGCTCGCCTACCCCATCCAGCGTGACGACCAAGAATCACGGGCGCCGCTCGATATTCTTCCCGGTTATGCATTCACACCGGATGGCTCCTCGCTCGTCGTTTCGTTCGGCGGCAAGATCTGGAACGTCCCCATGGACGGTTCGGATCAAGCGGAGATCCCGTTTGCGGTACCGGTGAAGGTAGACGTCGGTCCGGAGGTGAAGTTCGCCTCCCAGATCGACACCACCGCGATGGTCACGGCAAGCCAGATCCGCAGTCCGGTGGCTTCACCGGATGGCGGCCAGATCGTCTTCACAGCATTTGACCGCCTCTGGGTGAAGGACATGCCCAGCGGTGAGGCTCGTCGCCTGACCGATGCGGATCACGGCGAGTTCCACCCGCAATGGTCCCCGGACGGTTCGACGATCGCGTACGTGACGTGGGACGACGCCGACGGTGGTCACATCATGACTATTCCGGCCGCAGGGGGAGCTGCCGTGCAGCTCACGTCGACCGCGGCCATGTACTACAACACTGCTTGGTCGCCCAACGGACAGCGGATCGTCACTTCTCGTGGCGCCGCCCGTGACCTGAAGACCGCCGCGGATATTTTCTTCGGACCCAGTGGCGCCGAATTCGTTTGGGTGCCATCGGCTGGCGGAGAGGTGACCCTCATCGCTCCGACCGGATTCAGAGACGTCGCCCACTTCGTGGACGGCGAGGACGACCGGATCTACGCGTACAGCCCCATTGAGGGCCTCGTGTCGTTCCGTTGGGACGGCACGGATGTGAAGCGGCATCTGCGGGTGCTCGGCAGGCAGGGTGTGCCAGGCTTCGCGACGCCTCACGCCAACGAGCCGGAGTACCTTCCCCGCCGGCCCTTCCCGTGGCGCATGACACCGGATCCCACGGACCCGACTCCACAAACGGAGCCCGGTGGCCCAGCGCCAGCAGGCCTGTTGATGATGTCGCCCGAAGGCAACCAAGCCTTCGCACAGTTCGGGAACGACATCTTCGTAATCGACTTGGAGAACGCAGGACCGACGCCGCCGACCGTGATCCTCACCCAATTGGCGGCATCGCCCGTTCCGGTTCGCAAGCTGACAGACGTCGGGGGTGAATTCCCCTCATGGACAGCGGACGGACAGGGCATCAATTGGGCCATGGGCAACGTGCTCTTCTCGTACGACATCAACCACGTCGAAGCGGAAGAAGCCGAAGAGGAAGCGACCGCACATGGACGCGCGCTCATCCGTGCACGGGCTCTAGCCGTAACCGACACGCTCAAAGAGAAGCGTGCCGCAGTCGACAGCCTCGAGACCGCGGTCGAAGAGGCGGCGGACTCGTTGGATACGACGGGCGACGAAGCATCCGTCGAGACGCTGAGGGACGACATCATGCGCCTCCAGGCCGACTCGGTTCAGGTCGTCGCAGATTCGCTAATCGCACGGTCAGATTCGATTCGCGCAGCAGCGGAAGAAGTCGCGGCTAAGGCCGATGCGATTCGAGGCGGTGACGAAGAGATCCTCGCCGACACGACGGACACCTACGAAGCCGTCGAACGGAAGATCGAGGTCGAGCTGCCTCGGGATATCCCTCGAGGGACGGTGGCGCTCACAGGGGGTCGCATCATCACGATGGCGGACAACCCAGGAGATACGACCGGAGCACCTCACGTCATCGAGAACGGCACGGTCATCGTCACGGACAACAAGATCGTCGCGGTCGGCATGGCAGACTCGGTGGAGATTCCCGAAGGAGCCGAGGTCATCAGCATGGCCGGCAAAACGCTCATGCCGGGCATGGTGGATACGCACTACCACTCGATGTGGTTGGTGCCGGAGATCCACCCCCAGGAGGTGTGGCAGTACTTAGCCGCGCTCTCCTACGGTGTCACGACAACACGTGATCCCCAGACAGCCTTCACGGACGTCCTGAGCTACACGGATCGTGTGAACACGGGGGGCTTGATCGGTCCGCGAATTTACTCGACGGGACCGGGCGTCTTCGCCGGTGAGAATGTGCGAGACGCGGATCACGCGAAGGACGTCCTACGCCGGTACTCCGAGTACTACGACACCAAGACGCTGAAGATGTACATGACGGGGAACCGTCAGCAGCGTCAGTGGGTGATCCAAGCGGCGAAGGAACTCGAGTTGATGCCGACCACCGAGGGTGGACTCGACTTCAAACTCGACATTACACACGTCATCGACGGGTATCCCGGGGTGGAGCACACACTGCCTATCGCACCGATCTACTCGGACGTGGTCAAGCTGTTCGAGACGTCGCAGACGACGAACACACCGACGCTGCTCGTGTCGTACGGCGGGCCCTTCGGTGAGAACTTCTTCTACGCCACGGAGAACGTTCACGACAGCCCGAAGTTGAACATGTTCATTCCGAAGGCGAATCTGGACATGCGCGCACGCAGGCGCGGTCCGGGAGCGGGCGGTAGCCCAGGGACCGCCGGCTGGTTCCTGCCCGAGGAGTACGTCTTCCCGCGCCACGGTGAATTCGTGGAGAAGATGCTTGAAGGGGACGCGCGCATGGGTGTGGGAAGCCACGGACAGATCCAGGGCATCGGGCTGCATTGGGAGATGTGGGCCATGGGCTCCGGCGGTGCCGAGCCTCATGACATCCTACGTGCTGCCACGATCCTGGGTGCTGAAGCCATCGGCTTCGGTGCTCAGCTCGGCAGCATCGAGGAAGGCAAGTTCGCGGACATCGTGATTCTGAATTCGAACCCCATGGATGACCTTCGCAACACGGTCGACATCGCGAACGTTATGAAGGACGGCCGCCTGTACGACGGAATGACTCTGGACGAGATCTACCCGCAGCAGCGTAGGTTGGAGCGGAGACGGCCGGGTGAGTCGGATCCGGGTGCTACTGCGGCGGGGATCGCGCGGCGGTAGGGTCTTCCTGGAGAAGCGCGGGATTAGGAGCCCTCGGCCTTCGGGCCGGGGGCTCTTTTGTTCGCGTTCCGGCTTCGATGTCTGGGCCAGATCACTCCGAGAGGTGTCCCAATCTCCCATGGCCACCGCACGCTCACGGTGCGAGCGTTTGGAGTGACCCAGTCACCGCCGCCCCTGTCCCGCCCGAGCCTAGTCGTCTGCCGGAATCCGAGCAGACTCGAGATCACACGCCAGCCGGCGCGCCACCTCTGCCATGCCGAACTCGAGCTCATCTCCCCCGAAGAGCTTTAGAACGTCCATTGCCTGGTGCAGCACCACTTCTCCACGATTGCCGAGATATGGGAGCCTATTGCTCCACCATAGCACTCGTGATGAACCTTCGAACATGGATGCGGCCCGGACCGGAAGTGGCCGCGGTCAGCGTCACACCAGGCCCAGGGAAAGTCCCGACCGTGACGAGCACGGAATGACATCTGCCGCGAACTTGAGGAGCGTGGGGAAGGCTCAACCTGTTGCCAGGAGTGTCCCAAATGGAGCGGACCCGCACCCACCCCCCACCTTCATCTCTAGGGCCATGGCTCCCCGCCCAATCCTCTCCGCCCTCCTCTCCCTCGCGCTTCTCGCCGCGGCCTGCGAGGCCGAGCCGTCGCTCAGCTACGAGGTCCCGATGATCTTCCTCATGGGCCGCTCCGACCTGCATACGCCCTACGCCTCGTCCCGCGCTCACTACGACCGGACCGAAGCGCCCCTCAAGCGCTTCGTTACCTTCGAGCGGAGCATACATTTCGTGATCCTCGAGGATCCCGGACGCTTTCTCATGACGCTGGTCAACGAGGTCCTGCCGCTGGCCGGGGGCGCGAAGGAGTTCGCGGTGATTCCCGACCCTGGCCGCCGCCGCTGAGGCGGATCAGACTGTAACCCACACTCCTTCAACGCCCTGGACCCCGTGACGCACTCGTTCTTCGCCTCGTCCGCCCGCTTCGCCCTCGGTCCCGCCGAGGCCCGTTCCGCGCCGGCATTTCTCCTGGCCCCGGTCGCGGGGGCCGGAAGGAGACCTCACCGGGCTCCGTGTGTCGCCGGGGGCCGCGCCCTGAGGCTCCGGAGCCGCGCATGGGTGGCCGTGGCGGTCACGACGGCGGCCTGCCTGAGCCCGATGGGGGCCGACGCCCAGACTCGGGAGGTGGCCTTCTCCACCGACGAGGGCACGTGGCTTTCGCTCGATGTCTCGCCGCGCAGGGACGGGCTCGTGTTCGAGTTGCTCGGAGACATCTACGCGTTGCCCGTGGCGGGCGGTGCAGCGACGCCCGTGCTGACGGGCACCGCGTTTCAGTCGCAGCCGCGCTACTCGCCAGATGGACTCTGGCTCGCGTACATCAGTGACGAGTCGGGTGCTGACAATTTGTGGGTCGCGCGGTCCGACGGGTCAGGTGCCCGCCCGATCACCGATCGGACAGGATCGACATTCATCTCCCCGGAATGGTCGGTGGACGGCGAAACCCTGTTCGTGACCGTCGTGACGGGGGCGTTTCAGCGTGTCGCCGAATTGTGGGGGTTCGACGTTGCGGACGGATCTGAGACACGGCTCGTCGAGAACGGGAACGGCCCATCGGCACCCCTCGTGTCGTCTCCGGCACCGGGTCCGTATGGCGGGTCGGTCGCTCCCGACGGGTCTATCTATTACACGTCGGTGACGCCCCGCCCGTACGGCAGCCGGACCGGGGCCAGCAGTGCGGTGATGCGCTACGACCCGGCGGTGGGACGCAGCGCGCCGGTGCCGTTGGAAGGCATCCAGGCGATGAAGCCGCGCGTCTCTCCCGACGGAAGGACGCTGGTCTATGCAGCTATGCGCGACGGGCGTACGGGCCTGAAGGCAAGAGATCTGTCGGCGGGAACGGAACGCTGGATCGCGTACCCGATTCAACGGAATCAACTCGAGGGTCGCGCGACGCGGGACCTGCTTCCGAACTACGCGTTCACGCCCGATGGGAGTGCGCTGCTCGTGGAGCTTCGCGGTCGTATCCACCGCCTCGACCTAACTACTGACGAGGTCACGCCCGTCCCGTTCGAAGCGGCCGTGCGCTTACAGGTTGCCGAGCGCCTCGACTTTCCCCGGCCGGTGGAGACGGGGCCGGTGCGTGGCCGGCGAGCACATGGGGTCGCGGCCGCGCCTAACGGACGCCTCGCTTTCTCGTCGCTGGCTCGCATCTGGGTCGCCGATGCTGTGGGCTCCACGCCCCGGCGCCTGACCGACGAGCCTCGGCCGCGCGAGTTCATGCCGGCCTGGTCGCCGGACGGCCGGTGGATCGCCTACGTCACCTGGACGGAAGAAGGCGGTCACCTCTGGAAGGCGAGCGCCGCGGGCGGGGTGCCCGAGCGCCTGTCGGACGCCCCCGCGTTGTGGGCCGACCCGGTGTGGACCCCCGATGGGAATGCGGTGATCGCGCTGCGAGCCTCGCTCGGCGCCGCGGCTTCGGTGCCATCCCTCGGGCCGGGCACCGCGGTGCCACCTTCGGCCGACATCGTCTCGGTTCCGACCAATGGCGGTGCGCACCGGACGATCGCCTCCTCGAACGGGTTGAGGTTCCCGCATTTCGGGCCGGCGACCGACGCGGTGTACCTCTCTTCCGGTGAGGCCGGGCTGCTCCGCTTCCCGCTCGCGGGCGGCCCGCCGGAAACGGTCGCGACCATGGCCGGTCCGCCCGCGGCCGAGCTGCGCATCAGCCCCGACGGGCGCTTCGTCGCCGTGCGCGCCGGCCCGACCGTCATACGAGTGCAGATGCCGGTTGCAGTCGCGGCCGGTCCGGTGCCCCTGACGCACGAGGGTCCGTCCCTCACGTCAGCCGGCGCGACGAGTGTGGCGTGGACGCCTGACGGAACCTCTTTGCTGTGGACCGAGGGGCCTCGCATCGGACGCGCCGGCACCGACGGAGCCACGCCGCCAACCACGACACCGTTCGGGGTCGAAGTGCCAAGAGCCACCTCGACCGGGACCGTCGTCCTGAGCGGCGCGAAGCTCGTCACGATGCGTGGCGACGAGGTCATCGAGCGGGGTGATGTGGTCGTGACAAACGGGCGCATCACGTGGGTGGGACCGACGGGTACGCAGCCGCCCGACGGGGCCCGCGTCATCGATGTGTCAGGGCGCGTCATCGTGCCGGGCTTCATCGACGTGCACGCGCACTTCGGTGCGCGTAGCGAGCTGCTCGAGCCCGAGGGTACGTTCGCGTTTTCCAACCTGGCCTTCGGCATCACGACAGTACGCAACCCACAGGCCTCGCTCGACGTGTTCGAACTGGCCGACGTGATCGAAGCCGACGGCGTTCCCGCCCCGCGTGTCGTGTCGACCGGCCCGGGTCTGTTCGGCATGCTGAACCTGCAGTCATACGAACAGACCCTGGCCTTGCTGCGTCGCTACCGGGACGAGTACGGCACGCATGTCTTGAAGTCGTACCTGGTGGGCGACCGGCAGCAGCGCGCGTGGGTCGTTCAGGCATCACGTGAACTGGGCATGATGCCCACCACCGAGGGCGGCGCCGACACGAAGGCCGACCTCACATACGCGATCGACGGGTTCAGCGGGAACGAACACGCCGTGCCGGTCGCCCCGATCTACGACGACATCGTCCAGCTGTTTGCGCGCACCGGCATGACCTACACGCCGACCCTGGTGGTCTCGTTCGGGGCGGCGTTGCCGATCTACCGTCTGCTCGCGGAAGAGCGACCGCATGAGGACGCGCGCGCGTCCCGGTGGCATGCGGAAGGTGAACTGTACCAGCGATCCTCGACGCGACAGTTGTGGTTCGCGCCCGAGGACTTCAGCAACATCGAGGTCGCCCAGGGCGCCGACGCTATCCTGGGGGCGGGTGGCAACGTCGCACTGGGCGGTCATGGCGAGGTGCAGGGCCTGTCGAACCACTGGGAAATGAAACTGCTCGCCGCCGGGGGCATGTCCAACCACGACGTCCTTCGGGTCGCGACGATCATGGGTGCGGAGGCCATCGGCTACGACTCCGACCTGGGGAGCATTGCGGTGGGCAAGCTGGCCGACCTAGTCGTGCTGAACCGCGACCCCCTCACCGACATCGAGGCCACCCAGGACATCGACCGCGTCATGCGCGGCGGCGTGCTGTACGACGGGTTCACGCTCGACGAGGTATGGCCGACACCTCGCTCACGTCCCGTGCCCTGGAAGCTTCGAAAGTTCACCACGCCCGCCACTGCCGTTGCGGGCATCGAACAGGCCGTTCGCGATGCGATGGATCGCACCCGTACGCCGGGTGTGGCGGTCGCGGTGGTGCACCGCGGTGAGGTACTGATGTCGAAGGGTTTTGGACTCGCGAACATCGAGACCGGTTCGGCTGTGACGACCCAGACCATGTTCCAGACGGGTTCGGTCGGCAAACAATTCACGGCGGCCGGCGTGATGGTGCTGGTCGAGGACGGACGCATCGACCTCGATGAGTCGATTCGTGTGCATCTGCCGGAAGCGCCGGAGTCGTGGCAGGCGATCACGTTGCGCCACCTCCTGACGCATTCCTCGGGCATTCCCGACTACACGAGCGCGTCGTTCGACTACGCGACGAACTACTCGGAAGACGACCTGGTGCGCATGGCTTCGGACCTCACGCTCGAGTACCTCCCCGGGACGCGCTGGAACTACTCGAACACCGGGTATGCGATGCTCGGCGTGATGATCAGTCGGGTGACGGGCGTGCCGTACTGGGAGTTCCTGCGCGAGCGCGTGTTTGACCCTGCGGGCATGCCCACGATCCGGATCAACACGGCGACCCAGATCGTGCCACACCGCGCCCGCGGGTACATGCCTGGCCCTGCGGGACTGCAAAACGCGTCGCATGTCGCCGAACAAACCAACACGACCGCAGACGGCAGCATGCTGCTCAGCCTGCGTGACATGATCGCCTGGAACGAGGCCGTACGAACCCGGGCTGTGCTCTCACCCGAGAGTTGGGATCAGATCCTCAGCCCCATGGTTCTCAACAGCGGCAACACGCATCCCTACGGGTTCGCGTGGTTCTTCGACGAGGTCGCGGGGCAGCCGGTGCTCGAACACAGCGGGTCGTGGCAGGGCTTTGTGAATCAATACACTCGGTTCCCAGAGCAGGACCTTTCGGTGATCGTGCTCACCAACGCGCGCAGCGCCATGTCGGCTCCGCTGGCGATGCGCATCGGCGCCCTGATCGACCCGGCGCTCATGCCCGAGCCACTGCCGATCGAGGCCATTGCGGACGACCCAGCTGTTACCACCCACGTCGCGGGGATGCTCGAGAAGATGTCCGATGGTTCGCTCGCACTGACCGATTTCGACTTCATTCGGCAGACGGTCTTTCCGAGAATGCGGGTAGCTCTTCAGACCCAACTCGCCGGCCTCGGGCGACCAGACGATCTGACCCTGCTGGCTCGTGAGCAGGTCGGCGACGACACCGAGTTCGTGTATCGGGCCACATGGGGCGACCGGCGCATGCGCGTCACGCTTTCGATCGGGCCGGACGGTGGCCTGACGAACTTCGTGTTCATCGTGCCAGGCACGCCGTGATGCGCGTGCGTGGGGCGATTTCGGCCGTGCTCGCGCTGGTGTTGGCCGCCGGCTGCAGGGAGGTGCCTCTCTACGACACCGTGCTCGTGGGGGGGACGGTTGTGGATGGTACAGGCGCTCCCCCGTTCATCGCCGATGTCGCGATCAACGATGGTCGCATTGCCGACATCGGCCCCGACCTCGGCACACTGGGCGCGGAGACGGTGGACGTTGCCGGCCTCACCGTAGCGCCTGGCTTCTGGGACAACCACGCGCACCTCGTCACCCTCGAAGAACACCCGGACGCCGAAAACTTCATACGGCAGGGCATCACGACGGTGCTCGCGCCGCTGCACAGTCAGGACCAGCCATGGCCGCTCGACGCGTACATGGACCGCGTGCGCATGGCGCCCAATGTCGGACTGTTCGCGGGTCACACGTGGGCCCGAAAGCGCGTCATGGGTCTGGAGGATCGTGCGCCGACCGGTCCCGAACTCGCATGGATGCGCGCCCTCGTCGATTCGACGATGCAGCAGGGGGCCCTGGGCCTTTCGACGGGGCTGGAGTATGTGCCTGCCGCGTACGCCGAGCTCGATGAAGTCGTCGCGCTTGCGGAAGTGGCTGCGCCCTACGGCGGAATCTACGTGACGCACATGCGTGACGAGGGCGTGCGCGTGAGCGAAGCCCTGCACGAGAGCCTCGAGGTGGGTCGCCGCGCAGGGATTCCCGTGCAGATCAACCATCACAAGGTGACGGGCGCGGACCAGTGGGGCGACGCGAGCCGCACGCTCGCACTGATCGATTCGGCCGCCGCCGCGGGGCAGGAAGTCGTACACGACGTGTATCCCTACACGGCGTTCAGCACCTATTCGGACCTGCTGTTTCCGCCGTGGGCGCTCGCGGACGGGGCCGATGCCTTCTCCGCGCGCGTGGCCGACCCCGCGACCCGTGCTCGGCTGGTGTCCGAGATGCGCACGATCTACGGGCAGCAGACTGGACCAGGACCCGAGAGCGTTCAATTCCGGACGCTCGATGGCCGTGAGGACATGACGGGCCGCACACTGGCCGACTACCTCGTCGATGCAGGGCGGCCAACTACCCTCGACGAGACGATCGAGGTGTTGATCGAGCTGCAATTGGGCGGTGGCTTCATCGGCATCTTTCATGGGATGGACGAGGCCGATGTCATCCGCATTATGCAGCACCCGATGGCGATGTTCGAGACGGATGGCGATCTCGTGCAGCCGGGCGTGGGCTTCCCGCACCCGCGCACATACGGGTCCTTCCCCCGTATCCTGGGCCGGTATGTACGCGAACTGGAGGTCCTGACGCTGGAAGAGGCCGTGCGGAAGATGACGTCTGCGCCCGCCGATTGGCTCGGTCAATCAGACCGGGGTCGCCTGGCCGTCGATATGGTGGCCGACATCACCGTGTTCGATACCGATCGTATCACCGATCGTGCAGAATTCACTGACCCGCACCATTACTCGGACGGCGTGGTGCACGTGTGGGTCGGGGGTACGGCTGTGCTGCGAGCGGGGGCGATGACCGGTGCGCTGCCGGGGAGGTTTCTCCATCGCGAGCGCCGCTAGCCGGTCTCGGAAACCCTGGCGAGCGAGTTGTGGCTAGGGCGAGCGAGCGGCGGACAACGCCGTCCCAAAACAGTTGCGGGCTTCGTTCGCTGTGCTCACTACGACGATCATGGCTCGCGTCCGCGACCCGCGCCGGGAACTTCAGAACGCTAGGCGGCGGTGTGGCAAGTGGAGGGTGGTAGCCCGGCAGGTGGACAATGCGCATGTTGATCGCGACCCGTCGCGTTACCCACCCGCACGCTGGAGAGACAGATGACCCATCCCGCCACAGCACTGAGAATGACCGCGTTGTTGCGTGGCATGTGCGGCGGGGCTGTGTAGAGCCATGGCGCCTCGAGGCAACACGACGGTATGGGGCACGCTCGGGCTCTACGCAGTGGGCTCGTGGATCTGCTTGCAGGTGGTCGACGTGCTGGGCCAGAACCTCCCGCTCCCGAGTTGGGCCTTCCCCCTGACGCTGGCTTTCCTGCTGCTGGGAGTGCCCATCACAGCGGCGACGGCGTATCTGCAATCACGGCGGAGCAGTGCGGCGCCCGATGGCACACTCCCGAGCGGATTCGACGACGGTCTCTTCACATGGCGAAACACGGTCCGAGTCGGTATCGGAGCGATGGCCGTTTGGGGTTTTGCCATAACCGGTTGGCTGTTGCTCGGCTCCGACTCGCTGACCGAAGGCGAGATCCTCACCCATGTGCAGAGGGTCGACAGCCTTGCTTCGTCCTCCGACTTCGGTGGTGCGTACGCGCTCGTGGAGGAGTTGGACGGGAAGATCAACGACGAGGCACTTCGAGCCGATCTGTGGGCCAGCGTCGCGCAGTCGGTCACCCTCAACAGCGACCCCGAGGGCGCGATGGTCCACAGGCGAGCCTACGCGCCAGCCGAAGCACCATGGGTAGAACTCGGCCACACCCCTTTGACCGTCGAGCACTTTCAGCGGGGGCAGTCCCGGATACGGATCGAGCTGGATGGCTATCGATCGCGTCAGCTCGCGTCGACTCCCGGCCGACTCAACACGCTAGGGACCGTGGAACTCAGGGCCGAGGACGCCCTTCCTCCCGGGATGGTCCCGGTCGTCGCCTCCGCAGGTAACCAGGGGTACGGCCTGTTCGTACCCGGGCTCGAACAGATCGAGAACCTGCAACTCGGGGAGTTTCTGATTGCCGACGCCGAGGTCACGAACGAGGAGTACGCCGAGTTCCTCGCAAGTGGTGGGTACGGCGATCCTGCATGCTGGCAACATCCGTTCGTGGAGAACGGCGTCGTGTTGCCCTTCGAGCAGGGAGTGGCCCGGTTTACCGACGCGACCGGACGGCCCGGTCCCGCGACCTGGGACGCCGGAACGTACCCTGCCGATGCGGGACAGATACCTGTGAGCGGACTGAGCTGGTATGAGGCGGCCGCGTACGCCTGCTTCAAAGGGGCATCGCTTCCCACGGTGCACCACTGGTTCGCGGCAGCGGACCCCTTAAGCAGTCACCATGTCGTGCCCCTCAGCAACTTCGGGAGCGGTCCGGCGAAGGTGCGCGAGTACGAAGGGATCAGCCGAGACGGAGTGTTTGACCTCGCGGGCAACGTCCGCGAATGGACTCGGAATGAGAACGGGGAAAGCCGATTCATTCTCGGGGGAGGCTGGTCGGACCAGGAGTATGCCTTCAATGACGCGGTGACCGCTCCGGCCTTCGATCGGTCGCCCCTGAATGGTGTGCGCTTGGTGCAGTACGTGGACACGATGAACGTCGAGGCGGCCAGCGCACCCCTTGAGCTCGCGTTCCGCGACTACCGCGCAGAGCAACCGGTGTCCGACGAGGTATTCGACGTCTTCCGACAGGCATACTCGTACGATGACGCTCCGCTCAATGCTCGCGTCGTCGAGGTCGACACGGCCGATGCGTGGGTTAAGCAGCGAATCGATCTGGATGCCGGCTATGGGGGAGAGACGCTCACAGCGTTCGTCTTCATGCCTCCAGGCGTCGACCGTCCACTCGAGACGGTGATGTTCTTCCCCGGTTCGGGCGCCCTGTATCGGAGGTCCTACGACGAAGTGAATCCGGGGAACTTCGACTATCTGCTCCGCAGTGGGCGGGCAGTCGTCTTCCCCATGTACAAGGGGACGTTCGAGCGCGGGACTGAGATAACCTCGGACATTCAGGACGAGAGTAACCTTTGGCGCGACCACATGATTGCGTGGGCCACCGACCTGCGGCGCACGGTCGACTATCTCGAAACCCGAGACGATCTCGATGTCGACCGACTCGGATATCTGGGCATCAGTTGGGGGGGAGCGGTGGCACCCGTGATGCTCGCGCTGGAAGAGCGCATCAGCGCGGCCGTCATCATTGTCGGAGGTCTCTTGATGCAGGACGTGCAGGCCTTGGCCGACCCGTTCAATTTCCTCCCGCGGGTGAAGCAATCCACCATCATGATCAACGCCAGGTTCGACTCGTTCTATCCGTTGGAAGCGTCGGGTAGGCCGTTCTTCGATTACCTCGGCACGCCCGAAGATCAACGAAAGCTCGTCGTCATCGATGCGAATCACGGCGTCCTTTCCTACGCCCGCAACCAGGCGGTGGGCGAAGCGCTCGAATGGCTCGAAGAGCATCTCGGTCCCGCTCGGTGACGAGGCCAGGCCAGCAAACGGAGGCCCGGTGTGGCGAAGGGGAGAGCCGCGCAGCATATGTCCGCGAATTCGGAGCGGACTGAGTAGGTGCGAGGAAGACGACGCCGTGTAACAATAGGCCTCCGGCTCGGGCCGCAGAAGCGGCCCTCTACGCAACCGGCCCGCGGTGACCGAGTGAGCTTCTGACGAACGATTGTGGCGCTAGATCTGAGGCAGAACTATTGAACGAAGCAGGAGGGCCGGTTCGGAGGCCCTGAACGTTATCGGACAGGGACAGAACCGATGTCGCGACTATGCGGTAAGTAGTAGCGGCGGGCCGATCAGCTGGCTTCAAGTGCGCGAATCTGGAACGTAGGCAGATCCAACTCGTCCAGCGTATACCCGAGGATTTCGCCAAGCGTGAAGTCGAGTACCCGAAAGTCTCGCGGCGACGAGAAGGTGCCGCGTGGGGCTCCGTGTTCATCGAAGAGGACCCACTCGTTCGTGACGGAAAACAGATCCGTGGCCAGTTGGACGAGCACGTCCCCGGAGCCATTGACGTGCGCCGCCGAAAAATGTGGTCGGGTCTCGCGCGCGGGCGCTTCGTCGATCACCCGGAGTTGGGCGTTAGCCATGGCAACGAGTTGAGGCCCACCTGTCTCCAGTCTGCCCCTCCAAGGCGCAGCGCTCTCCGTCCGTAAGCTGTCGATTTCGCGACCCGAGACGGGCGTCCGCTCGATGTCCCATCGGAACGTTGGTCCATCCGACCCGTCGGCGTTCCTTGACCGCAGCAGTGGATCATCCGTGACACCGTAGATCAACCGGTCTCCTCCAACGACGGCAAACCCTTCTCGCCCGAAGAGCACGCGAGTCGAGAGTTGTTGTCCCTCGGCGTTGGCCCTGTAGGCTTCAGCGGTCAACGTCCATGCCAGTGTGTCCGAGACTCCATCCGGACTTCTCACGACGTGGAAGGTCGTGTCGCGATACACACCGTTTGGCGCGTCCTCCGCACCTCGACTCTGGCTCGGCTGCTTCCATATCACGCGATTGTCTGATAGGGCGCCAGCCAGCTGAACGAAGCGAATCTCTGTGCCGTCCATCGGCCGGGTGGACGAGAGATACCGGCCGTCGCCGTCGAAGACGGACAATCGTTGCTGCAGTCCGTCCCATATGCGGATCGTGCCGTCGCCCGTCGCAAGGAGTCTGGGCAACCGGCCCAGTTCACCAGGGCCCTCCCCGCGCCGCCCGAAGGTGTGAAGGTGCTCGCCTGACGTAGAATAGACCTTGAGCTCACTCGCCTGCGAATCCAGAATCACGAATCGGTCCGGGCCGAGAAAAGCACCTGCCGAAACCACGGAAAAGCTGTACTCGGGACGGTCGTCCAGCCCTCCGAACGCCATGCCGGGCGTCGAGGCTAGGCTCAATCGGTCTGGGGCATTGGAGGCTGCGGACGCGGATTCACCTCCGTCGGCGGCGCAAGCGCCCAGTGCTAATAGGGTGAGAAGGTGTAGCTGTTTCTGCACTCTGGCTCAGGGTAATGAGTGGACGGACCTTGCAAGGCATCCAAAACTTTGGGAACTCGTGACCTCAAGCAACCCAAGGGCCCATCAAACAGATTTTCGCGGAAGAGATTGTGAGGCCAGGTGGCCCAAGTCCCCGTCCGATAACTTCGAACGTTATGTCACATGGGTCTTCGCAGTATCATCATCAGTTCGATAGTCGGTAACGAAGGCCGCTCGATCATGGGAGTCCGAATGTCCCTGCAACGCGCGTTGTACCTCGGCATGTTGGTCGCCCTCGCTTGGGCGGGCTCCGCCACAGCACAAAACCAGCCCCCCTCCGAGCCACCGGCCGACTGGGGCGTCACCGCGATCGACTACTCTAACGTCCCCTACCCCTACCCGGTCAGCTACCTGGACCTAGAGGTAGACGGCCGCCATCTCCGGATGGCGTACATGGACGCGCCGCCCGTCGGCACTCCGAACGGGCGGGCCGTCGTCTTCTTCCATGGCTTCAACTTCGCCGGGTACGCGTTCGGCCCGACGATGGAGATTCTGCGGAATGAGGGCTTCCGCACGATCGCTATCGACCGAATCGGGTTCGGCCGCTCTTCCAAGCCGATCATGCACTACGACTTCGACATTCCGGCCCGGAACACGAAACGGCTCCTCGACCACCTCGGCATAGAGCAAGCCGCGGTCGTAGGGCACTCAATGGGCGGAATGGTGGCGAGCCGCTTCGGCATGAGGTACCCACAGAGGGCGAGCCACGTGGTCTTCATGAATCAGATCGGGCTGAGCGACAGCCGCCCGGGCCGAGATTGGACGGACTCTTCCCACGACGGGGAGAAGCCCACGCCGCAGCAGCACTACGAGCAGGTTCTGCGTGGACAGATGCGGTATTACAACCAGGGGTGGAAGCCGGAGTACCTGCAGTGGGTCGAGGCGCCCTTCGGCCTCGTCTACAGCGGCGAGTTCGACCGCTGGCTAGAGGTCCGCGGGCGCCTCGGTTCGGCGATCTCGCAGGACCCGGTCGTCTACGACTGGCAGCACATCTCGAGCAAAGCACTCGTGATCGGTGGGGCGGACGACCAGCTCCGCCAGAACTTCGCCGCCGATGCCCGCCGCGTCGCAGAATCACTCCAGAACGCGGAGCTGCTGCTCTATCCGGGGATTGGGCACAATCCCCAGTTCGAGCACAGCGAGCAGTTCCACGCCGATCTGGTCAGGTTCCTGAAGTCTGATCCGAGCGAGCCTGCCGACCAAGACTGGCGAAACTCAGACCGGGGTCGCTAGACGGTCCGCCGGGTTGATCAGCACGCGCCGATTCAACGTGTTCGTCGCCTCTCGTGGTGGTGCTACCAGACCCACTCCACATAACATTGGGCCTCCGGCTCGGGCCGCCTGCGGCGGCCCTCGACCCAACCGGCCACGACCGGGCTGGCTTCGGTCACCGAAAGCGCAAGTAGATCTGTCGCAGGAATAAGGGAGTAGAGGATGGGCCGGTTGGGAGGCCCTAAAACGTTACGCGACACGCCTCCGGGTGAAGATGCCTACACGGACACCGAGAGTCGTGAGCCATGGAACGAAACCGTTTTCAAGGAGCAAGAGTGAGATGAGGAGCCTAGCGAGGACGTTCGTGCTGACAGCGGCGCTGCTGGGTGTCGTTTCGGCTACCCCCGATGCACAGATCCGTGATCGAGGCGACCTGGTGGCAGCGATCGACTCCGCCGCCCGGGATCACGTCGAGCATGCCATGGTCGCCGGAGTGTCCGTGGCGGTCGTGCGCGGCACGGATACGCTCCTCAAGCGCGGCTACGGATTCGCCGACTTGGAGTGGGGAATCGAGACGCCTCCGGATGCCTCGGCAAGCTACGAGATCGGCTCGATGACCAAGCAGTTCACGGCCGCCGCAATTATGCAGTTGGTACAGGAAGGCACGTTGGATCTGGATGCCGACTTTACAGAATACCTCACCGATTTCGACGCCCAGGGGCACGTCGTGCCGCTCCGCCGCCTTCTCGATCACACGTCGGGTATCAAGGCCTATACGGCGATGTCCGTCTTCGGAGACCTCGCCGCAAAAAGCCTCCCACGGGACACGTTGGTTTCCCTGGTGGAAGCCGAGCCGTTCGAGTTCGAGCCGGGCACTGCGCAGATTTATAATAATTCCGCCTTCTTCTTCCTGGGTCTCATAATCGAGAGGATGTCGGGGCAGAGCTACGAGGAGTACGTCCAAGAGCATCTCTTTGACGAGCTGGGGATGGACGACTCGTACTACTGTTCGGAGAGCGCCATCCGGGAGAATAGGGCCCACGGCTACGACGGCTCACCGCAAGGACTCCAGAGAAAGGGCTACCTGGATCATCTCTGGCCGTACGCTGCAGGGTCTCTCTGCTCCACCGCGGGCGACCTGATCCGGTGGAATCAAGCCCTCCATCGGGGGTCCATAGTGTCTGAGGCATCCTACCAGGCAATGACGACACCCATGCCGCTCGTAGATGGGACGCCCCTCGAGTACGCGATGGGGTTGGGCGTCGGGGATCGCGCAGGGGCGGTTGTCATTAGTCACGGAGGAGGAATCAACGGCTTTCTCTCCGACGGACACTACTACCCGGGCGAGGAACTCAGCATCATCGTGCTCCAAAACTCGACCGGCCCTCAGGGGCCGGGGGCCTTGAGTACTGCGATCGCGGAACTGATTCTCGGTCCCGTGCCGGACCCAGTAGCCGCGGACTATTCAGGAGCCCTTGAGGTGCTCGTGGGTGAGTACATTGGCCCTGCTCGCGGCACGCACCTTCACATGACGGTCAGTCGCGAAGGTGACCAGTTGGTGTTCACGCGCCGCGGACAGGCGGATGGCCAGCGGCCGCTTCATGTCGGAGACGGCGTTTGGCAGATCGGGGGAACACGCTTTGAGTTCGACGTGGTCGGGGACCGAGCGATCGAACTGATGATGTTCCAGGGGGCGGCACGATACAGGCTGAAGAGGAGTCCCTGAGGTCCGAAGGCGGAGCGTCGGGATACCTGTGGCAGGTACTAGAACGTGGCGTGACCGATCCACGGCACGTCGCGTAACGTTCTAGGGTGCTGACGCGACGCGCTTTGCGCGCCGTGTTGCTCGGAGCGAACGAAGTGAGCGCAGGCGGTACCCGCTTGTTATCCGACGTGACAGAAAGCCTTCACTGATCCCTCGATCCTTGTCGGTACTCCAGAACCTCTCCTCACTTCTTCCGGTCTCGCATTCAAACAGGATCTCGGAGCGGACCCAGACCTCGATTCCACGTCGGCGGAGTCATTGGCCAAGGTCGATGAACTGGACCGCTTGGAGGCGCAGGCCGACTCCGATGAAGAGGATCAGTTTCTCATGCCCGTTGGCCTCGTCCGAGGGCGCAGCGTTGGGTTGGGAAAGAGATCCGATTTTGGAACGAGCAGCGGTCTGTCGAGGAGGCGCTGAACGGCGGGCCGACAAAGCCCCGCCCAGTTAGGTAAGACCAAGCGGGGCTTCACGGCAATCCGTTCAGCCGACTGTTACCTGGCCCCGTCCGGTTGCTCACTGATCAGCCGGGACTCACGGTCCGCCTTGATGTTCTCCATCCCCGCTTCGTCGAGATGCGTCACCGCGATCCACGCGTGCGACATCTCGTCGGCGGTTCGGTCGCCGATGCCCACCCACTGGTCCGGGTCGGGGTTGTAGCGGTTGTTCTCGGTATTGTCGTACCACCCGGTCACAATCAGTTGATCGCCCGGCTCGAGGAGCGGGGCGGAGTCGTCTGCGTAGATGTGGCTGTGATGCCAGAGCGCACTCCAGTTGGAGACCATGCTCGCCGTTTCCCGACGCCCATTCTTGCGCAGGACCTGGAGCGACATCGCCACGAGCCGCGTGTGGCCGTGCGGCTGGAACGAGTCGATCCGCACCGGTGTGTCGAACGAATGGAAGCCTTGGGTCATCAGGGTGCCGTGAGGCGCGATGTCGTAGCCACGCCCACCGACCCCCCCGTCCAGGAAGTATAGGCTCAGCGTCTGTTGGTACTCCGACTCGTACTCCTCAGGCTGGAACCAGATGCCGATCTCCACCTGATCATCTTCTAGCTCCACGCCATTCGGCCAGTAGTGGATATCGAAGGCCACGCTGGCGTCGGCAGGCAGCTTCCGGCACGCGCCGTCCGGGACAATCTCACCAACCTTGCCCAGCGCGTACTCCGAGAGGCGACCGGCGCTCTCCCCGTCGACCCGGAAGGAGGAGTTGGCGTGGTGCGCCACCGCCCGTCCTTCCACGGACGGTTTGGTCTCGACCGCCATGATGCAACGCTCGGTGTTGACACCCACCGGCACCAAGGGCTTCCACCACCGATCCTGACCGACCTCGGGAACGTCGTAGGGGTCGGACTTCACGATTACGTCCGGCGGTCCAAAGCGCTCGGCGAGGCGGAACTCGGCGGGGTCAGGCCACTCGACCGGCGGAGGCATGTCGGCCGGGTCACCCTCCGGGGAGCCCGCGGCTACCCAGGCGGTGATCGTCGCAATCTTCTCGTCGCTCATCCGCCAGTCTTCCTTCAGGTCCTGAATGCCGACGTCCGGATCGTACTGGTACGGCGGCATATCGCGGGATTCGACCATCCGGCTGATCCGGCGGGCGTAGCGCCGCGCGTCCTGATAGGTGAGGAGCGACATCGGCCCGATGGCGCCCGGCTGATGGCAGACCTGGCAGTTCTCCTGGAGAATCGGCGCGATGTCCTTCGTGAAGGTCAGATCGCTGCCGTGCTCGAGACTCGGCCCAGTGGTTTGCCCCACGAGCTCGCCGTGCCCGGCCAGCCCGAATCCCGCAAGCAGGACGAGCAGACCCGTCGTGCGACTCATCGACATCACCTGATGATTGGATCCGTGCATTTGCAACTCCTCTCGAAAGCGTGCCTCAGGCATCGCCGCTCCGGACGACGCCCTGTGCCATTCTAGTATTTGTCCTCATTCACGCTCACCACCACGTACCCGTTCGACCAACAGCACTGGAGACCAGGGCCGCTATCTGCCGCGTTGAAATTGTCGACCCGGACCCGGATCACGTACTGACCGGGCGTGTCGAACATCGCCGTGAAGTGCCCCATGTTCGCCTGCGCCCCCTCAGTCGGAAGGAGCACGGCCTCGCCGGTTCGAACCGGACCGGGTCCATGGGCGCGGAACCCTCGTCGCGGCGCTGCCGCGCCCGCCGGCGCTTCCGTCAAAGACTCGAACGCGACCGTGGCGCCCACGGGCCCTTGGTGCTTCCAGAGCGACATATTCACGGGCACGAGCTCCCGTTCGCCCCGGTCGACAGCCCAGAAGCGGACCTCGACGGGCTCACCGACGGAGGCCGTGAGCGTCTGGGAGTATCGAATGCCTTCGATCCCCACCACCTCAGGGCCGTCTTCCTCGAATCGGATCCCAGGACGAAGAGATCCCGCGGCCATCGCGCCCCTGCTGAGCTCATAGGCGCCCTTGATGATCCTACCCGGTGACTCGAGCCTGCCGGGGACGCGGGTCGTGTATCCGTCGGTGGTCACAGTCCACCAGACATCACCTTCGAAGTCAGCTGGGACCACCACGCCGAAAGCCCCACGCTCCCGTGGGCCACCGAACAACCCCAATCGCGTATAGCTCACGACCGGAAACGACGTGGGCTGTGCCCCATCGAACTCGGCCGGCTCGATGAAGTTGTCCTCCCCGAGTGCGATCTCAATCAGGTCCTCATCGTTCCGGTTCATGAATCCGAACGAGAGGGTGTAGGTGCCGTCCTCGTTCTGATAGAACCCGTCGAAGTAGGGCGCGACGAAGTTGTCGCTCGAGTTGGACGGCGCCAGAGGAAACTCCCGCTGCGTCCAGTCCTGCGCGGCGACACCAACGGTAAGCGTTGCCATTCCTAGAACGGACAGCGTGATTGTGATCTTGAGTCCCTGCACTTTGGTCCTCCTTAACCTTCTGTGCGCCTCACCGGGGTCTGCGCCAACTTTGGGGATCGGGCGTCTGCGCGAAAGGAGTCCAATGCTATCCGTTGCCGTCATCGTGCGCCTGACCCATGATTTGCCGTTCGTCTGACGCGCCAATGTGAGTGGGTGGTTCCCTATGTTTCCAAGGGTTTCAACAGTGTGCCTCGCCGCTGTCCTACTCGCCGCGGCGGCCCCTGAGGCAAGGGGGCAGGACGCGGGCGAACTGGGACAGGCGGACGCGCTTCGTCGCCACCACCCAGGGCTTTACGATCTGCTCGGCCGCCTGGAGAGCGCGCATGGCGTGCTCTTTGGTGAGCTCGCCAGTGAAGGAGAGAGCGTCCGGGCGAGCGGCGGCGAGGTCCCGACGCCCGGCTTCGAGGCCGACTTGGTAGGGCGCCTCACATCGCTCGTCCAGGGTGAAGAGGGATCCGCGGAAGTAGCAGGAGTGGCGGACGCCGGATACGAGGCGCTCGGTTCGCGCACTGCAGGAATCATTCGCTGGGGTCATGCTTTCCAGCGAGAGGTTCTGTCGATTCTTGCCGATCCCGCAGTCACGGACCGAAACGCAGCCCTGTCCGCCGCGGTGGGGGTATACCGGGGCCGCGCCGAAGCCGCTCTGCCGAATGTGCCGAAGAACATGGATGTCCTATACGGCCACCCTTATGCGCTTGCCTTCCGGACCGGCTACCCCGATCTCGACGGTCTACTCTGGGCGGGTCACTGGCTGCGACTCGCGACGACGGAGCCTTTGACCGATCTGCCTCCAGGTCCGGATCGCCTCGCCGGCGTAGACACGGTCGCCACACGCCACCACGCCAAGCTCAGCCATGGCGAGCCACCCCAGTCCTTCCCCAGCGAACTCCCTTTGGCTCCGGCGATCGCTCCTGGCTTCATCTGGCTGAGCCCTGAATCGGCGATGATCTGGGACAACCTGAGCATGCTGTTGGAGGTGGTCGCGGACGTGCTGGCATCACCCGGATCCGTCGACGCACCCGGAGCTGTGGACGCGGCCGTCGACTTCTTCATGGAGGCGGACCGCGCCGTGACCGACCAAGACGAGTGGGAAATCATGGCACTCCGTCACGGCATTTTCTTCCAGGGGGGGTTCCCACTCGCGGTGATGACGGAGAACGAACGCAATTCGAGCGGACACGCCGCGCACCTGGCGGGTGGCCGGAGGCTCATGGCGATCCCTGGCATGCCGAGACGCTGACGACCCTACACCGTCAGTCCCGAAGTCCGAAGGTCACAAGCGTGTGCCCCGAAATGACGGACACATACTGCTTGCCGTCCACCATGAAGGTGATTGGGGCCATCACGATCTGGGCTCCGAGGCTCGCCTTCCACAGAAGCGCACCGGTGCGTGCGTCGAGCGCGTGGAAATAACCCTCGCGCCCACCCGTGAAGAGCAGATCTGTCTCCGTGGTCAGCATGCCGCTGTCACTGACGTCGAACTGGTCGTACTTCCACTTCGCTTCACCCGTGCGAGGATCCATGGCGATCACCGAACCGTGACCGACCGCGTCGGTCCAGTTGTTGATGGGTGTGCTGCGCCCGATTCCGATGGTTGGCGCGCCCTCCGTGGGTGAGAGCACTCGGAAGCCTCCGCCCAGGAACATGCGGCCCTCGCGGTACACAGACTCTTCGGGCTCGTAGATGCTCGCGTAGTCCTCCCACGCGGCGAAGTAGAAGAGTTCCGTCCGTGGGCTATAGGACGGCGGGTACCAGTTGGTGCCGCCCTGGTTGCCTGGCCAGGTCGGTGCGCCGGCGGGCTGTGGCGTTTGGATGGGCCGGCCATTTTCGTCGAGCCCGCTGGACCAATTGACCTTCACGAAGGGAGTCCCTGAGAGGAACTCTCCATCTGTCCGGTCCAGCACGTAGAAGTAGCCATTGCGGTTCGCCCACAGCATCAACTTCCGAGCTTCGCCCTCCCACTCCATGTCCACGAGGAGGGGTACTTGGACTGCGTCGTAGTCATACCCGTCGTTGGGCGTGAATTGGAAGTACCAGTCCAATTCCCCGGTGTCCGGGTTGAGCGCGATGACGGCGTCCGAGTAGAGGTTGTCGCCCGGTCGCTGGCCGGGATTCCAGTCGGGACCGGGATTCCCGACACCCCAGTACGTCAGGTTGAGCTCGGCGTCGTATGAACCCGTGAGCCAGATGGGTGCACCACCGTGCTCCCAGTCGTCTCCCTCCCATGTCTCGTGTCCAGGTTCACCCGGGCCGGGAATCGTGTAAAAGCGCCATGCTTCCTCACCGGTATCAGCGTCGTAGGCTGCTATGAATCCACGAATCCCGAACTCACCACCGCCCACGCCGACGAGCACTTTGTCCTTCACGACGAGCGGGGCCATCGTGATCGAGTACGCCTGATTTACGTCGGCAACCTCGATGTCCCACAGAGGCTGTCCGTTCGTCCGATCCAGAGCGATGAGGCGGGCATCCAGCGTGCCCATGAAAACCTTGTCGTCCAGAACGGCCACGCCGCGGTTGTTGGCCCCGCAGCAGACGGCAGCAGCTTCATCGTTTGTGTGACGATACATCCAAAAGACGCGGCCCGTCACGGCGTCTACCGCCATCACGTCGTTGGGACGCTCGGTGATGTACATGATGCCGTCGACCACGATGGGGTTCGACTGCCAAGCCCCGAACACCTGGTTTTGGAGCACCCACTTCGACTCCAGATCTGTGACGTTCTCCGTGGTGATCTGACTCAAGGTGCTGAAGCGCAGACTCGAATACGAGCCGTGGTAGGTCAGCCAGTTCTCGGGCTCGTCTGCCGCGTTCAAAATCCGCTCGTAGGGGACTTGGGCGCCAGCATTCACGGCGGCGCCGAGCGCGAGAAGGGCGAAGACTCCCGCCGTTGCCGCGCGTTGGAAGCTGTTCATCGGATGCCCCTCAGTGTCAGGAGATAGCCTATGAGATCCGCCACAGCGTCCGCCGAGAGCGTGGTCGGCCTCTTGTCCGAGGTGCTGCTGACTTCGTACTCCGTCAGATCGGCTTTGACGAGTGAGAGCAACCGCTGTTGCGAGTCGATGAGCTGCACCGTGTAGGTGTCCTCGTTGAGGCGTCGACCACGAATCGTCTCGCCGTCCCGGGTCACGGCTCGAATGGGTCGGTCGATAGGGCGAAGCGCGGCATCTGGATCGAGCAGAGCGCGCTGCAAAGCGGCCGGCGTGCGAATGGCTCCGATGTCGCTGAGGTCCGGGCCCAAGTAGGGCCCCCGGCCGTTCACACGATGGCACGACGCGCAGCCTCCATCTCCACCGAACAACTCCTCACCGCGTGCTGCGTCGCCGACCTTTACCGCCACGCCGCTCGCGTCGAATCCGGCACGGATGTATGCGACGATGCCAACGAGTTCGTCCGGCTGCAGGTCGAACGCAGGCATGCGACCGCCACCGATCCCGCCAGTGATTACGTCGCGGAGGTCTTGGTCCGATTGTGCCCGTCGGAACTGTCCAAGGCGGAGGTTAATCGCGTCTTCTTCGTCGCCGTTCGCGCCATGGCACAGCGCGCACTCGGATGTATAGACACGGGAGCCCGCCTCGATGGCGGCACTCGTGTACTGGTGGTCACCGAGCGCTTGTGCGGCAACATCTCTCGTGAAGCTGAACACAAGCAGGAGCGCAGCGAGTGCGGAAAGGAATAGCCGGCGAAGTCGCGGCATGGCAGTCTCTGTTGGTGTCGCCCCGCACGAGTGTGGCTGCAGCCGACTAATGCGGGAAAGTGATAGGCCTCACGATGATCGTCACATCCTGGTCGTGGTACAACGCGCCGTCGTCTGCTCGACCGCGGAGTATGTAGGTGCCCGGTCGGTCGAAGGTGACGGTGACCTCCCACCGGCCATCCTCAGGAACCGGTGGCGGCATAAAGAGTGGAGCCCATGGCGAGTTCGCTCCGGCCCGTGTGTCCTCCCACGTCTTCACCTGAGGAGGATCGAAGGCGACGGGGCCGTCCGCTCGATAGACGAACCAAGCCAGATGCGTCGCAACGACTTTGCTGACCGTGATGCGGGTGGGTGGTCGCAACTGTCGCGACGTGAGCATGGGTGGGCCGTCCAACTCCGCGGCAGCTGCCGCAGCTCGCTCTGCACGCCGACGTGAATCCTCGATCGCCCGCTCCAAGCCATCATCCGCGATTGTCGCGATCAACGTGACTGGCTCACCAACGCGAACGTTCCGCACGGCGTCCCCCTCGACCGTGAGGACGGGAGGTGTGTTCGCCCTCGTTGAGGCGGTACTCGCACCGATACCGAGTGCGCCCGTCTCTGAAGCGATCACGATGTTGTCGAGCTTGTAGTCCAAGCGGAGCGATCCGTATGCGTACTCCGTCTGTCCCTGCGTCGTGAGCGTCCACTCGAGTTCCTGATCACCGAAGTCGGCCGGGACCTGGATCTTGAACACGAATCGATTACGGCGCGGCCTGAAGTGGGTGGGTTGACCTTGATCCGCTGGGCCGGGCGAGAAGCTATTCTCTGGTCCGGTCGCGACGTCCAGTTCTTCGTTCCAATTTCTGTTCATATAGCCGAATACGAGATTGAACGTGCCGTCGTCGTTCGACTCCCAGCCTTCAAAGGCCGGAGAGACGTTTTGCCCGTGCTGGTACGTGAGTTGGGCGTTCGCCGGATGACCCATCGCCAGAGCTGCAATGGCCATGACTCCGGCCACCCAACCTTTCGCCCTGAATCCGATCATCTAACGGCCCCCGGGAATGACCATACACAGCGGGCACCCGATCACATGATCGTTTACGCCGAGATCGAGATTCTCCCTACGCTTAGCCATTTCCGCCTGGAACTGTTGGTCTGTGAGCGCGAGCCTCATACCCAGATCAATGAACATGTTCGCCACGGATCTGTTGCCCGAGCCCTGCCAGTTTCGTGCATCGGCGATGTTTCGGTTGCTTTCCGTATTGTCCATGTAGCCGGTGATGTGGAGCACAGTGCCCTTGGGCAATAGCGGCTGATAGTTGTCCGCGAAGGCATAGCCCCGGACCCAGTTGTGGTCGTATCCCACGCACGAGATCGTTTCGACATTGAAGCCCCAAATCGCCTCAAGGCACATGCGGTCACCGGGGGCATGCAAGTGTGGCTCGAACGTCACAATCTTGGTGTGCTGCTGGAGGACGGTGTACGCATGCAGTTCCTGATCCTTCTTGCCAGCTTCAATGTCGATGTCCGAGCCATTGGCCAGCACGTAGCCAGCTGAGCGGTACTTCGGCTCGTAGTCGCGGGGATGGAAACGGAATCCGATCTCGAGGCGCGCCCGCGTATCGCTTCCGTTCGAGTGGAGATGCGTGGAACCGGAAACGACGCTCGATCCGGCCTTCAGCAATTGGCCACCCTCGTCGTCAAAGATGTCGGGGTTCCGACCTACCTCGTGGACCGGCCACCCCACGGGCCTCACGTCCGGGTCGTCGAGCACGCGTGTGCTCCACACCATGTGGTGGAAGACGTAGAGCCCACCCACCGTCTGGCGTTCACTATCTCGGTTTTCGCGCACATCGTTGATCTCGCGGATCTCCACGGACGCTACGTACCGGTCTTCGGTGAGCCCCGTGGGAATACTCGTGATGTCCCCCCACCAATCTGGAGCGTCGCCCTTCACGAGAAATTCTTGCGTACTGACCACAAGATCCGGCTCCCCAAGGGTCCAGATCGCTTCATCCGAAAACTCCAGAGCGGGCGGCATGTGTGCCGGGTCGCCCATGGGAGTCCCGCCGCGAGCCCACTGCGCGATGGCTGCGACTTCCAGGTCAGTCAGCGATGGGTCGTCTTTGAAATGTTGGATGCCGATGTCCTTCTCGACGTACCAGGGTGGCATCGTACCCATTCGGTCGCGAATCCCAGTGCGACGCATGATCTGCCTGGCGTAGGGCTGGACGTCGTCATACTCAACGAGCGACATGGGTGCCACGCCGTTCGGGCGATGGCATTTAACGCAGCTTCGCTGAAGGATGGGTGCGATGTCGCGCGTAAACGTCACCCCAGCGTCGCCGGTGCCGTCTTGGGCGCTCATGGGTCGCGCAGCGAGGGTGGCGAAGGCGACGACGACAGCCATCACCGTTATGACGGTCGGCTTCAGACCTGTCCACGATGTCCGCATTCGTACTACTCCTGTGCAGATGAGCGGGCCTTACAGGGAGGGTCCGACAGGTCCTCCGGAATCGCCGCAACTGAAGCGATGTTAGGGATGGGAGCGTGGGGGATCAAGGCTCCGGGGGCACTGCGGCCGCCAGGCCGATTTCATCCGAAGGGCCTCAGTTGGGCAGGGCGAACGCCACGATCTCGGCAGGCTCGCCGCGTGCGCTGACCGCCACGATGATGTACTGCTTGCCTTCGTGCATGTACGACATCGGCAGGCCGATCTGAGCCCCTGGGAGCTCGAGTTCGGCCATAATTTGGCCGGTCGCCTTGTCGTGAGCGCGGAGGATCGCGTCGCCTGACATGCCTTCGCCGGCGAACAACAGGGAGCCGGTCACCAACAACCCTGCTCGTGAGGGCTTGCCGGTCCGCGGGATCGTCGCCGGGTCGAGCTCGAGGCGCTCGGCCACATGAGGCGGTGTGTCCCCGTTCGCGATCATCCACGCATGGTCGCCGGTGGTGAGGTCGATCGCCGTGATGCGACCCCAGGGAGGCTTCACGATCGAAACGCCAGGGGCTATCGACGCGCGGCCGAAACCCGCGATGTAGTCCATGTCGGAGCGGTCTCCGCCCTCGATCAGGGCGAGAACCGAAGGAGCCGTGGCGGAGCCGATGTACAGGAAGCCCGTCTCTGGGTCGAGCGCCCCGCCTTCCCAGTTGGCGCCGCCGGTCGAGCTGGGCAGCGACAATACGCCCGCCGTCCCATCGGGCGCGTCCTGGAGCGAGGCCGGCGTGTAGAGCGGACCCATCCGATAGGCAGAAGCGATCTCAGCCGCCCGCGCCTTGATCTCGGGCGTGAAGTCGATGAGGTCGTCCTCGCTGAAGCCCTGTGGTTCGAAGGGGAGGGGCTTGGTCGGAATCGGCTGCGTCGGCGACGTCCACTCGCCGGGAATGTCCGTCTGAGGCACCGCCCGCTCTTCGATGGGCCAAATCGGATCGCCTGTCAGCCGGTCGAAAACAAAAACGAAGCCCTGCTTGGTGATCTGTGCCACGATCTTGCGCGGCGCCCCGTCGATGGTGAGGTCGGCGAGGATCGGAGACGTTGGGTTGTCCCAATCCCAGATGTCGTGGTGAATCGTCTGGAAGTGCCACACCCGCTCGCCGGTCCTAGAGTCGAGCGCGACAAGGCTGGTCGAGAACAGGTTGTTCCCGTGTCGGTGTCCGCCGTAGTAGTCGCCCGTGGCGGCCTCGGTCGGCACGTAGACGAACCCGGACTCGGGGTCGTACGCAATGGGAGCCCAGGCGGCGGCATTGCCGGTGTAGGACCACGACTCGTTCTCCCACGTGTCGACACCGAATTCACCGGGCTCCGGGATCGTCTTGAACGTCCACAGGAGTTCTCCGCTCTGAGCGTCGTAGCCGCGGATGTCGCCGGGTGTGTTGGTCTTGGAGGGCGGCCGCATGCCGATGTGATGCGCCGATCCGACGACGAGCACGTCCCCCGCGACGGTCGCGGGAGAACTCGCTCCCACCGAGCCCACCATGTCGATCCCGTCCCGCGAACGGTGTTGGCCCATCAGGTCGACGACCCCGCCCTCACCGAAGCCTTCGATCTGTTGCCCGGAATGCGGATCGAGCGCCACCATCTGATATCCGGGAGTCACCACGATGATGCGGCCGTTGCCGGAATCGTCCTGCCAGTAGGAGACCCCACGTCCCGAGTTCGCTCGCGGTGCAGCCCCGAGCCGCTCGCCCTCGTCGACTCGCCACGTCCACAGCGTCTCACCCGTACCAGCAGCGATGGCGACGACGCTGCGGCGCATTCCCACCGTCGCGTAGAGGACGCCATCCACCATTAGAGGTGTCGTCTGTGTCCGTGCGAACGGATTCGGGCCGAAGTTCCGTGCGTTCCACCGCCACGCGATCTCCAGTTCCGAGGCGTTGGTCGCATCGATCTGCGTCAGCGGCGTATAGCTGCTGGCAAAGTCATCGCCACCGTAGACGTGCCACTCACCGTTGTCAGTCCCGGTCTGCGCCGAGGCCGAGAGCGGAAACGCGATCAATGCGAGGAGTGATGCGGCTGATCGATAACGCATGCGGAATCGTCCGGATATTCGTGAAATGAGTGCGGGCAAACCTGCGATCCTTGCGGGACCCCCGCCAGCGGCGGGGAAGATCCCTGACGAGCCAGACTACGGCGAGTCGGTCGTTTACCGGCGGGCTGCTTCAGACGGCTCGGAGGAAGAACTCTGAATGGAGGTCGCCACTGTCCGCGACAAGATCCAATCCGCGGCGGGCCCGCCGTCTACCAAACAGTTACCGACTTCGTCGAGAAGAGACTGCCGCAATTCGCCAAAAGACTTATCCCACCTCGGCTAGTTGCGAGCACCGGAAGCAACTTCTTCTGCAGCAGTGAGCAAGCTGTCCAGGGCGGGTCGCCCCAGGTAGATACCGCGCGAGACCACACCAGCGATCCGCCGTGTGTTGCGGATGTCAGTGAGTGGGTCGGCGTCCAGAATGACGAGGTCAGCCAGCTTGCCCACCTCGACGGTACCGAGGTCAATGAGGCCGAGTACACCGGCGGGCGTTGATGTAGCCGCTCGGATGGCGTCCATGGGAGACAGGCCGGCTTCGACCAATAGCAGCAACTCGTCGTGGAGACTGAAGCCCGCAACCTGCCACGGCGCCTCTACGCTGAGATCTGTCCCAGGCAGCACTGGAACTCCGGCACGGTGCATTCGGCCCACGAGATCCGCGAGCGCCTCGTATCGGTCTCTCGCAGCCTGAATGCCTTCCCCGGCGAAGAGAGGCGACGTCGCGCTCGCCTTCCACATCTCCAAAACGTCTCCTGAGACGTAGTCCATCTGCCTACCCTCCAGGACTCGTCGACCATCGAACTCTGGATCCACTGACCTGAACGCTGGGTGCCCCACCACAAGTGTGGGCACGAGGGCCGTCCCGGCTTCACGAAAGGCCTCGACGATGAGCGATGCCTTGGATTCATCGAAGGTCCGCAGGAGTCGGTCGGTGAAGTCCGGGCCCATGGCCAGTGCAAACGGGGCGAAGAACTGCCCTGACGTCCGCGCTGCGTCCATGGCCGCGAGCAACTCGGCGCGGAGGGCCTCCTCGTCCGACGAGGCTGCGAGCAGGAGGCCTCCGAGTACGCTTCCTCCATGCTCCACCGTGCGTTGACCGGCCGCAGCAACCGCGGTCACGGTCATCGACGTAGGGACGTGGCCGTCGACGGGCAGACCTTGGATGTGCGATGCAGCCAGAACGGCAGCGTACTCGTCGGGCGCGAGCCAGTCGCGCACTTTGATGAAGTCCGCACCCGCGGCCTTGAGATCCTCAACCGTCGTGGCGGCGCCAGCGACGGTCACATGAACGTGGCCCGCGTAGTCGATGGGAGAGGCGCCGTCGATGTTCGGTCCGCTCCACACGACCCGCGG